>TARA_R110000851_G_scaffold67191_4_pt1 | contig 77043 bp, 70 predicted proteins | sample TARA_R110000851 | Tara Oceans TARA_R110000851 (sample SAMEA4397627) | marine metagenome | biome: Polar Biome; feature: [DCM] deep chlorophyll maximum layer (ENVO:01000326); material: water (ENVO:00002006), including particulate matter (ENVO:01000060) such as... | depth 17 m
AGCGAAAGATGACAAGCGGTGATAAGCGGTGATAAGCGATAGCGAGCGATGGCAATAGATGACAGACAAGCTAAAATCTAAAATCAACAAGCCTAGAGCGCTGCGCTGCTAGGATGCTACGCAGCTAGATGCTATAAAATCTTAACAGCGAAGCTGTCCCTAGCAGGACGAAGTCCGCCCTAGCAGCGAAGCGCACTATAGCAGGACGAAGTCCGCCCTAGCAGCGAAGCAGCACTATAGCAGGACGAAGTCCGCCCTAGCAGCGAAGCAGCACTAGCAGGGCGTAGTCCGTCCTACTAGGTTGGTAAGTCGTGAAAACGCAAGCGGCAAGGGCAACCACTAATAGCGTTAACCACCAAGTAAGTTTAGTTTTATCCATTTATTCTACCCCTTAACCCATCGATTCATTCCCTCTCTTATCGAGGGTTGAGGTCAAGTAATAAAAAAACCGCCCCATGGCGGTTTTTGTTTTTAATACTGAGCGACAAACATTATTCATCATCATTAGCTCAGATTTGCACTGATTAGCATCACTTATTAACACATAGTGACTTAGAACGCGTAACTGACGCTCGCCAATAAGGTGCCTGAGTTTTTATATAGCCCAGAGCTTACTTCGTAATCACCATCAATGTCGGTGTCTAGATAGGCAACCGAGATGCCAAAGCCGGCGACTTCAGTTGATACTCCAACAGAGTAGTCTGAGTAGCTATCAAAGCCTTCGCCGTCATCAATCGCATCACCGAAATTGTAGCCATAATGCAGGTCTACGCTCCAGTTTTCAGCAAACGCCCAACCATAGTTGATTTCAGTGTAATGCAGGTCAAGATCGCTGCCGCCATAGTCATCGGTAAACCAATAGGCGGCTCTAAAACCACTAAAATCGATACCTGCGCTGACTTCTAAATAGTCTAAATCGCTTTCTCCTGGGTAGTTATAACGGTACAAGGTTAAGTCATAACTGGTGTTGTCGTTAATCTCGCCGTAGTAGCCCGCGTACAGGTCTACTTCTATGTCAGGGCCGTTATATCCGGGCTCATCAAAGTCGACATTACTGCCCCAAGCACCAACAAAAAAGCCGCTTTCATGGCTCCAATCAATATTGGCTTGTAGCGCTGGGTCACCGGCTGTTTGTGATACACCACGGAAACGATAATCGTTGGTTACAGTAACCGCACCAGACACTTCTGCCGTAGCTAACGGAGCCAGTAGGGTAGCTGATAACGTTAATCCGCTTAACAGTGCAATTCGCGTTCTTTTTAATGTGTTCGACACGATATTATCTCCATTTACATAAAATGCAGTCGCTGGTATCTAGGTACTCAACGACCGCGAATGCCACTTATCAGAACTAAAATCATAAAGATTTTGCCTGTACCGCATGGCGGTTAAACGTTTTGTTGTTCAAACATAACGTAGATTTTTATACAGTGATTGACCATTGACCATTGACCATTGACCATTGACCATTGACCATGTGTCAGTAAGGCCAGCCGAAATAACACGTTTATCACCTACATTGGCCGCTACACTTTGGTCTTGGCTGTGGATAATAAGCTGCTTCCTTCGAGATTATCACCATACTCATATTCGCGATAATGAATGTTCCCACTGCCCGAACCGCTTTGCCAAATTCTGAGGTTAAACGGCTTATTCGGGCTTTGAAAATGATGTTGCACCAACGGCAATGTATAACCTGTAATCAGTGTTTCATCGACTAGATAATAAGACTAAACCAAGGTTGATGCATTATTAAAAAGGCGAAGACTGTTAATATTTTGGCTGATTGCATTCATTTATTTCATCGTCGGCATAATAAAAGCCGAAGGTTCGTTACTGTCGATTTTTGCTTGTGGCCAGCGGGCGGTAATGGCTTTTCGCTTAGTATAAAAACGCACTCCATCTGGACCATGCATGTGTAGCGGTCCAAATAGCGATCGTTTCCAACCGCCAAAGCTATGAAATGCCATCGGTACTGGGATCGGCACATTAACGCCGACCATGCCCACTTCAACATGGTGACAAAAGTGGCGTGCCACTTGGCCGCTTTGAGTAAAAATAGCGGTACCATTGCCAAATTCGTGTTGGTTGATCAGTGCCAACCCATCGGCATAGTTATCGACTCGGACGATAGCTAATACAGGACCAAAAATTTCTTGTTGGTAAATGCTCATCGTTGGCGTGACATGATCAAATAAGCACGCCCCTAAAAAGTAACCTTGCTGGTGATCGCTAATACTAATATCCCGGCCATCAACCACTAAGGTCGCGCCTTCATTCACGCCAGCTTCAACATAGTCGCGTACTTTGGCTAAGTGCTGAGCTGAAATTAACGGTCCCATGTCCATTTCTGGGGTAATACCACTGCCCACCTTTAAGGCACTAATTTGCGGTAATAATGCAGTGACTAATTTGTCGCCGACATCGCCTACGGCCAATACCACTGAAATGGCCATACAACGTTCACCTGCACTCCCATATGCCGCACCCATTAACGCATTCACGGCTTGATCTAAGTCAGCATCTGGCATTAATAGCATGTGATTTTTAGCCCCACCCAATGCTTGCACCCGTTTACCGTGAGCAGAGGCTGTGGTGTAAATGTATTCGGCAATCGGAGTTGAGCCAACAAAACTGATGGCGTGTACATCGGGGTGGGTCAGTAAGGCATCAACCGCTTCTTTATCGCCGTTGATGACATTAAATATGCCATTAGGCAAACCCGCTTGCTTAAGTAATTGGGCAAGGAACATCACTGCACTAGGGTCTTTTTCAGACGGTTTCATGATAAAAGCATTACCGCAGGCTATGGCGATGGGGAACATCCACATCGGTACCATGACCGGAAAGTTAAACGGCGAAATGCCCGCGACAACCCCCAAAGATTGGTTGACTGACCATGAATCAACGCCGCCACCGACTTGTTGAGTGTGTTCGCCTTTGAGTAAATGTGGAATACCGCAAGCAAACTCAACCACTTCGAGTCCTCGAGTGATTTCACCTTTGGCATCGTCTAGCACTTTGCCATGCTCAAGGGTAATAAGTTTGGCCAATTCATCAACATGTTGTTCGACTAAGGCTTTAAATCTGAATAATACTCGGGCACGATTCAGTGGCGTGACTTGCGACCAAGTTTGATAGGCATTTTTGGCAGCAGCTATCGCCAAGCTGACTTCATCGTGACTCGCCAATGATACTTGGCCACGGACTTCACCGGTTGCGGGATCATAGATCCTTTGATTGCGCTGACTGGCTGGCGTGTGTTGCCCATCGACAAAATGAGTGATGTTAAGCATGAACAGGATCCTTTTAAGCCAAATATGTATTCAAAAAGTGTATTCAAAAAACATTAACCAACAGCGTTAATTGCATCGCTAATGTGATTAACCATGTCGTCGATTTGTGACTTCTCGACAATCAGTGGCGGCGATAATGCGATAATGTCAGCGGTTGCCCGCACCAACGCGCCATGTCTAAAGCAGTGATCAAAAATGGCGTAACCTCGTTTACCCACGCCTTTATCGCTCGGCGCCAGTTGAATACCGGCAACTAAACCGGTATTACGAATATCAATCACATTGGCTAGTCCTTTAAGGCTGTGAACCGCTTGCTCAAAATAAGACTCAAGACCTTTAGCGCGCTCAAATAATTTTTCATCTTCATATATCGATAAGGTCGCCAGTGCTGAAGCCGCCGCCACCGGATGGCCTGAATAGGTGTAACCATGGAAAAACTCAATTAATTCATCAGGGCCATGCATACAAGTGTCGTGAATGGTATTACTGACAAACACTGCGCCCATTGGAATAGCACCATTATTAATGGCTTTGGCAGTGGTGATCATGTCTGGGGTGACTTGCCAACGTTCACTAGCAAAAGCGGCACCAAGACGGCCAAATCCGGTGATCACTTCATCAAAAATAAGCAAAATACCGTGCTTTTGAGTGATTTCACGTAGGCGCTTTAGGTAACCTTCTGGCGGTAAAATGACCCCTGCCGATCCCGACATGGGCTCGACGATCACTGCGGCAATATTTTCGGCGCCGTGTAAGGTAATCAGTTGTTCAAGTACTTCGGCTTTATCTAAGCCATGTGGAGGCAAACCGTGGCTAAAGGCATTATTGGCAATGTCGAGGGTATGAGGTAGATGATCAATGCCTTGGAGTAATTGTTGGCTGAAGGTTTTGCGATTATTGCTAATGCCACCGACGGATATACCACCAAACCCCACGCCATGATAGCCAAGCTCACGGCCGATAAACCGAGTTCGTGTTGCTTGGCCATTAGCGCGATGATAACAAAGTGCCATCTTTAGGGCGGTATCAACCGATTCTGAACCTGAATTGGTAAAAAACACCTTATCCAATCCATCTGGACTTAATTGACAGAGTTTATGGGCTAATTCAAATGCGAGCGGATGACCCATTTGAAACGACGGCGCATAATCCATTTGACGGATCTGCTGGCTCACCGCTTGGGAAATCTCTTGGCGGCCATGTCCGGCATTGCAACACCATAATCCAGCTGTCGCATCGAGTATTTTATTACCATCGATATCGGTGTAATACATGCCTTGGGCTGATACTAATAATCTTGGATTGGCCTTGAATTGCTTATTAGCGGTAAAAGGCATCCAAAAATGTTCCATGTTGGGCCACATTTGCGATGAATCGCCGCTATTGTTTCGCTGATATTGGCTCATAAATTGACTCTATATTGATCGCTACAATTATGGGAGATCCATCTCACATTGGTTAAATTATGAGTGGTTAATATTTGCTATGCTATGTCAAAAATAATGAACGTTAAAGTGTTTTGTGCATTTATTTATACTAAATGAGCTATTTTTGTAAAATATATTGAAAATATCTTGCTGTTCAGCATAATCTGGTGACAATATTCACTAATATTATTGTGTCGATAATTGCTTTTATGCGACACAAATCTTGTGTTTGGCATCTACCTAATGGGTGCGTATCAATCCATTTATTATTTCGAGGTCACAATGAGTACTCCAACAAGCCGTCGCGATTGGGAAGCACTAGCAGCGAGTCTGACAATTACCGGGCAAGCTTTCATTAATGGACAATATCAAGGTGCCTCTTCGGGTGATACATTTGACTGTATCAGTCCTATTGATGGTCAAGTATTAGCCAAAGTGGCTAGTTGTGATATAGCCGATGCTAACCTTGCGGTGGCGAATGCGCGTGAAGTGTTTGAAGCGGGTACTTGGTCAATGTTACCGCCCGTTAAGCGTAAGCAAGTGATGATTAAGTTTGCCGATTTACTTGAAGCCAATGCCGATGAGTTGGCGTTACTTGAAACCCTCGATATGGGTAAGCCAATTCAATATTCCAAAGGTGTTGATGTGGTCGGTGCCGCCCGCGCCATACGCTGGTACGGTGAAGCGATAGATAAAATTTATGATGAAATTGCTCCAACTGCTCATAATGAGATAGGCATGATCACCCGTGAGCCAGTAGGCGTAGTCGCTGCCATTGTGCCATGGAATTTCCCGATGATTATGGCATGCTGGAAGCTTGGGCCTTCGCTCGCCACAGGTAATAGCGTTATTTTGAAACCATCTGAAAAATCACCGCTTACCGCTATTCGTATGGCGCAATTAGCGATTGAAGCAGGTATGCCCGCGGGGGTGTTGAACGTATTACCCGGCTATGGCCACACTGTCGGTAAAGCGTTAGCTCTGCACATGGATGTTGATACTTTAGTCTTTACTGGCTCAACTAAAATTGCCAAACAGTTAATGATTTACGCAGGCGAGTCGAACATGAAACGCGTGTGGCTAGAAGCCGGAGGCAAGAGTCCAAACATTGTGTTTAATGATGCACCAGATCTAAAAGCGGTAGCTGAAGCGGCGGCTACTGCCATTGCTTTTAACCAAGGTGAAGTGTGTACTGCGGGCTCACGCTTATTAGTGGAGTCGGGCGTAAAAGATGAATTGATTAAGCTCATAGCCGAACAAATGCAAGGCTGGCAGCCTGGTCATCCACTTGATCCTAAAACCACTTGCGGTGCAATGGTCGATCAACAGCAGCTGACCAATGTATTGAACTACATTAAAAGTGGCAGTGAGCAAGGTGCCACCTTAGTCGAAGGCGGACAGCAAGTGATGGCTGAAACCGGCGGTATGTATGTGCAACCGACCATTTTTAGCAATGTTAAAAATGACATGACCATTGCCAGTGAAGAGATTTTTGGCCCGGTATTATCGGTTATTGAGTTTGATGGTATGGAACAAGCCATCAAAATTGCCAACGATACTATGTATGGTTTAGCGGCTGGAGTGTGGACATCAAACTTAAGCAAAGCTCACAAAACGGCCAAAGCACTCCGCAGCGGCATGGTGTGGATTAATCATTATGATGGCGGCGACATGACCGCGCCGTTTGGCGGATACAAACAGTCGGGTAATGGTCGTGATAAGTCATTACATGCATTTGATAAGTACACCGAAATCAAAGCCACTTGGATAGTCCTATAACGGGGATTTTTTATAGTGATTGATATCAAGCCCTTTAGTGATAAAGGGCTTTTTTATTAAGCAAAAATAACAGGTAACATTATATTTTGGCAGTAGAGTGATCGTTACTTGATAGCACTAAATTGTGCAGATCGCACCATATAGAGATAGCACTTCACATAACCATCATTTCATATCAATCATGTCATCCACAGATGAACATAAATGACCAATAAGACCTTTCTTCGATTGGCTATTATTGCCGTCGGCTTTTTAGTTTTATTGTGTTAGCTAGTTAGCTAGTTAGCTAGTTAGCTATTTAGTTAGCCAATACCGTCGGTCACAGACTATTTTTCGATTTGATAAAAAGAGCCTATATGGTGACAAGGCTGGCCATATGCTGTTATTTGGTCTATTAACCTATATGGCCAATTTAGCCTTGCACAGTCGTCATTTTAGACTCGGTCGTCTTCCGCTTTATTACGGCACTGTGTTAGTGTCAATATTCGTCTTAAGTGACCAAATTAGTCAGGGATTTATCCCGTCAAGAACATTGGACATCATCGACTTAGCAGCCGATGGCGTTGGCATTACTTTATTCAGTTATTTTAGCGGCTTAACGCAGCGATGTTGAGATAATAATCGCTTCAAGCGTAACTCAAGTTAACATCAATATTTTTCCTAACAGCAAAGAGAGGTTTAATGTGAATTTTCCTTTAGTGACCACCGATTGGCTAGCATTACATCTTGATGATCCAGACCTTGTGTTGCTCGATGCCAGTATGGAGGTTGTGTTGGGTAAAGAGCCACTAGTATACGATGAGCTTTTCGTTATTCCTGGTGCGCTATCCTGCCAAATTGACAAGCTACTTTTTGATCATCGTGCTTCGCAAACCCATGCTATGCCAACAGCAGTGCAATTTACCGATGCTGCGCAAAGGTTAGGGATAAACCATAACAGCACAGTGGTAATATACGACAATCAAGGTATTTATTCTGCGCCGCGTGCGTGGTGGACTTTTAAAGCGATGGGCTTTGATAAGGTATTTGTGCTTGACGGTGGCTTACCGCAATGGCAAGTAGAAGGGCGGGATACTGTTCGCCAGTTTGCCTCTGCTACTCATTCTGGCGATATTAAAGGCCGTTTGCAGCAACACAAGGTATGTGACACTGAGTTTGTGTTAACCCATCTTGGTCATGCCAACGTTGATATTATTGATGCTCGCGCAGCAGGGCGTTTTAATGGCACTTCACCAGAGCCACGTGTTGGTATGCGCAGTGGTCACATTCCCAGCTCGCTGAGTTTGCCGTTTGCTCAGGTTTTAAGTCGGTTTAAAATGAAATCTACTCGTGAGTTGCATACCATTTTTGCGGCTTTAGATACTAGCCATAATGCTCAACGGGTGTTCAGTTGCGGTTCTGGGATCACAGCCTGTATTTTGATTTTGGCGTCCTATGCCGCAGGGCATCATCAAGCGGTGCTTTATGATGGTTCATGGGCGGAATGGGGCGGGGATGCTGCGCTTCCAATAGAGTAGGGCCAATTGAATAATTGGTGGGTATTTTTTGTTTTATGGCCTGCGGCCACTAACGTCGTGGCGCTTCACCCACACCAGACCAAGAGGAAACCAACGGCTGTTCCCTCTTGGATCACCCAGCCGCCCCGCAACATTTTCAAACAGCGAAAAGGTCGCCATGGGGATTGATCCAGCTTTTGACCTCTCTTGTAGACAGCCTCGGTCTTATTCGAAAATGCTACCGCTTCCGATAGGCCATCCATGGCCACCGAAAGCTAGCCTGACGTCCTGTCAGGCTCACGCTATTTTCTTCAACACCCTCAAGTTAAGAGTTGAATTTGGATATTTAAAGCAAACAAACTACGCGTTTGGACAATAATGACTTAGAACTTATCTTTTTATAAAAGTTTACCCTGACCCAATTAAATTCGGCAATACCACATAATTGCGAGGTTAGCCTGAATTTAATGTCTAATCGTTATTGATAGAAAAAGGCTTAGTCCATTTCATCTATCCAAGCCATTTGTACTGCTTCAAGCACTTTTTCCCCGCAGTGTTTAGGGTCATCGTCGAACTCGTTAAGATCTAAAATCCATTGCCTAAGTTCAGTGAAGTGTAAACGTATGGGATCCACATCAGGGTGCAGCTCAATTAAGGCTAGCGCCAGCTCTTGTGAGTCAGTCCAAGTGAGTGACATAGATAAAAATCCTCTTGTGTTTTTTAATCTCATTCAAAGTTTAGGCTGTATTCTGGCCTTTAGAGGCATAGTTTTACTTGGATATTTGTAATAGCAGCCAAAAAATGGCACAAATACCTTCCAAAAATGAAACTAAAAAAGAAAAATGATAACTAAATAGTGAGTTAAACATGAGCTTAAATAGGACGATGTGGACTTCTGTTGGGGCCCTTGCCTTGATGAGTTCATTTGTCACAGCGCAACCAGTGCAAGATGCGTTTTTTAGCGCATTAAGCACCCATTGTGACAAGGCGTTTGTTGGGAAAGTGGTGTCTAAGGACAGCGCCGATAAAGACATTAGTGAGCAGAAGTTAATCATGCATGTGCGTGAATGCAGTGATACTGAGCTTAAAATCCCCTTTCATGTGGGGGAAGATAGATCTCGTACTTGGGTTATCACCAAAACGGCTGTGGGCTTGCAATTAAAGCATGATCACAGGCACAAAGACGGCAGCCCTGATGTGGTAACTTTTTATGGTGGTGAACACCTGCTGGGGAATTGGGTAGCCCTATTGCGCAGTCCTTTCCTGTGGACGCTGAGTCTATCGAAAACTTTAAGGCTAATGGTTTAGACAAATCTGTGACGAACGTTTGGCATTTGTATTTATCGCCAGAGATTTTCACCTACAGATTAAGCCGTGATGACAGGGATTTCAGGGCCGATTTTGATTTGTCTCAGCCAGTCACGCCACCGGTTGCCCCTTGGGGACATGCCGAGTAAGGGCTATTTTTATTTATCGTGAAATTGAGTGCGAATGCATTCTCTAAAGTATTAACTGAAGCTAGCCAGCTACTTCAAAAATGGGTGGCATATTTTTGGCATATTTTTGTGGACTCGGCATCGACCAAGCCCAACAAGCGATTTACGCCTTGCAAACAGCGCAACGCATAAATACTAAAACGTTATGTGACCTACTGGAGTATCAAGTTAATGAAATGGAGTTTAATTTTTTTTTTGCTATTATTTTTTTGCATTGCCGTTAATGCAAAAGAGCCGAATCTTTTGATATCAATTCATAAAGTTGAATTGAACAACAAAAATAAGCCAATCAAAAGAACTTATTCTAAGAAGTATAGTGAGTACCAATTAATAAATGAAAATACACGAAAAATTAAGTCATTTAAACAAAATCGCAAAGCGAGGGCTATCTATTTAGATCCTGGACGTTACTGTTTCAAATCGTTTAATATTTCATCTTCTCAAAGGGTTAATATCCTGAACCCTTTATGTTTTATAGTTTCAGAAAATGTATTATCTAATGCTGGAACATGGGTGGTCGGTGCCAGAGTGTCAAACGATGGTTGGTACGCTCTACTTGTAGAGATGAAAGATAATTATTCAGAGCTTGAATCCATATTAAAAGTAGAGGGTTCGGTACCTGCTGTATTTTATAAACCGGAAGGCAAATGAGTGATACGGTCAGATAACAAGCAAATATTGTCGGACGTCAATTACTATGCTCCTCCGTCGCGACACAGTTGTCGCCGCAAATTAGGGCGTTGAACTAAGCCGCTGCGCGGAGCCAACAGAGGCTTCAATTGAGTGTATAACCCTCATTGAATCAGCCAAGCTTAAAGATGTATGATAGGAAAATACGATGAAAAGGAATTTCAATGAAAAACTTACCCACTACTCAATATTAATTGACCAAAAACTGCTCTACAGCCCAGAACCAGCATCAAAAAAGCACATTCCTATAGCATAAAGTGTACCGATTAATCTGGACTCGGCATCGGCCAAGTCCAACAAGCGATTTACGCCTTGCAAACAGCGCAACGCATAAATACTAAAACGTTATGTTTCACTGCTCGCTCACAATTAGTGGATACCTTCTATAGTTAATTTGTATTAATTACTTTAGGAGAATATACAATGAAATTAGCTGACATAGTACAGCGTGGTTGGGAAGCCGTTGGCACTGGTGATTTTGATGCCTTAGTTAAAGATTATGTTGATGAAATGAAATTCATTATGCCCGGCCAAGTCAATATTTTGGAAGGGCGACAGGAGTTTCGATCTGCCTTGAATGGTCTTGATTCAATCCTTCCTCCTGGTTTCGAAATCACGGAACTTAGGCAAATAGAGGGGGAAAGAGAAGTTGTCTCGATCGTTGAATGGAAATCCGATAAAATTACTGCTTCTCAGCTGTCAGTTTTATTCAAGTTTGATGATGAAAAAATCTATGAGGAGCGCTGGTTTATCGATACTCAACAATGGAAAAGCGCATTCTGAGTAGTAGGAGAAACATAACAAATAGGATAGGCCGCGCGAAGCCGCGTTCTTATCCCAAGTGTTAGGGCGCAATATTGAGAATGGCGTATGAAAATAAGATTATTTTGTTTCATTTTGTACTTATGGAGTTCTTTTTCTATGTCTGAAGAGTGTGTTGTATTACTTCATGGGATGGCTCGTTCCGATAGCTCTATGAATAAAATGGAGACGAAGCTTAAAGAGGCAGGTTATATCGTCGTGAATTTTGACTACCCATCAACGCAGCATAATATTGAGAGTATAGCCACAGATTACCTTCCTAATGCTATAGCTCAATGTAAACCTAACGTAATCATAAATTTTGTGACACATTCTCTTGGTGGGATTGTGTTACGTAAATATTTAAGCGATAACAAACTAGAACGCCTAGGCCGTGTGGTAATGCTAGGTCCGCCGAATAAAGGAAGTGAGGTTGTTGATAAACTAAAAAATGTTCCAGGTTTTGAATTTATTAATGGCCCGGCGGGTATGGAATTAAGTACTGATAAAACAAGTGTTCCAAACTTACTTGGGGCGGTCACCTATCCAGTAGGAATAATAGCAGGCAGTTCAACTATTAACCCAATACTTTCTCAAATGCTTCCAAATCCTGATGACGGTAAGGTGTCAGTCGAGAACACAAAGGTGGAAGGGATGGCTGATCACATAATTCTCCCCGTTTCTCACCCATTTCTTATGCGAAATGACGAAGTGATTAGGCAAGTTAAAAGTTTCCTAAAAACAGGGAAGTTTCAGCATAGTATAGTTTCGCCCTAACACAGATGAGCCTCTCTTATTGTGAATTCTTTTATAATAAAGAATGCTGCCTGACGCTTTTCAGATCCTTTGGTACTTTAAAAAATGGGTGGCATATTTTTGCAACACCAGACCAAGAGGAAACCAACGGCTGTTCCCTCTTTACTCTTTTATAAGAGAATTGGGCCCAGCCATTCCGGCAATATTTTCCCCATTGACTTAAACAACAGAAGCGAAAAGGTCGCCATGGGGATTGATCCAGCTTTTGACTTAGTTTTAGCGTTCCTCGGTTCATCTTACAGTAAAGAGTGAAAATGCTAACGCTTCCAATGGGGATCTGATGTGAATGGATTCACGAATGTAGTGATGGCACGGTCAATGATGTTTCCGACATCATAATGACATTTCCCAAATCCATATGGTCCAGATGCCAATGAACGACCTGTACCGCGAAAGCTAGCCTGCAATGATAAGTCTCTGGCGATAATGTTCAGTTAGAGTCTGATTAATCAATATTATCGAGGGCGTTACATTATTTACTTGTGAATAATGAACTTGTTATGCTAATTTCTTGCGAACTCAACATCATGATGGAATATGAATGCGTTATCTACTGCTAGCCATGCTGCTAACCTTAACTGGTTGCGCAAGTAAACAACCTCCTTTTAGCCTTGTTATCGACCCCTTATTGCCCTCTGTCATTAATTATAGCGGTGAAATTGATCCAGATAATGTTGCCGCTTTTGAACAAGGCATAGCAAATAGTCCAACTCAAATAACCTCATTAGTTATTAACAGTGGTGGGGGAGATGTACTTGCTGGCATACGATTAGGTGAGTTGGTATATCAGCACAAATTAAAGGTTACAGTTGATAAAGTCTGTGCGTCATCTTGTGCTAATTATGTTGTAACGGCCAGTGATGAAGTGATTATAAAACAAGATGCCCTGTTAGGTTGGCATGGTGGAGTGTTACAACCACTATTGTACGGCTCGGAAGATTTCCATAAGTACAACAAAAGTATGGTTGAATATATTATGGAGTGGGCGGAGGCCGAGCGCATATTTTTTGAAAAGATTAAAGTTAATCAAGCTGTTACTGTATTGGGGATGATGCCAGGCTTAAAAGGTAAACGAGACACGCCATTATATAGTTATGACCAGCAAACGTTAAAGGCGTTAGGTTTACATATTACTTTTGAAGACAAGCAAGCAACGGTTTCTAAAACCGGCGAAGAAATTGTACAAATATTTAGCTTAAGCCCTGAAGTATTAGACACTTTACTGATGCAGCATGCACAACGATTACAGCAATTGTAATTAAGTTAGCTTGTCTTTTAAGCGATGGCCTGCGGCCACTAACGCTTCAGATCGCAGGGTGGAACCTTGCGATCTTAATTCAAACGAAGTTTGAAAAGTCTGGTGTGGGTGAAGCGCCACGACGTTAGTGGCCGTAGGCCATAAAAAGATGTAAAGGTTGACCCTTTTGCCAACCCACAGCAAATCCATCAACCCTATAGCAAATCCTTCATTCTGTGGTACAACATTCCTGCTGCCAGCAATGGCGATCGCAACATGGGTCCACCGGGGAAGGTCATGTGCTTAATATCATTAAACACATCAATACGCTGTGACTGCTGGCTAATCGCTTCTGCAATTAACCTAGCTGCCATATGCGTGGCGTTCACCCCATGGCCGGCATAGGCTTGGGCAAAGTAGATGTTGGCTGCGTCAGGTAAACGGCCTATTTGTGGCATGCGGTTGGCGCCGATGCCCATCATGCCGCCCCATTCATAATCAATTTTGATGCCTTTTAATTGTGGGAAGACTTTTTCAAGATTAGGCCTTAATTCAGCTTCAATATTTTTTGGGTCTTTACCTGAATAAGTACATAAACCACCAAAGAGTAGGCGGCGGTCTGCTGATAAGTGGAAGTAATCTAACGCCACACGCATGTCGGCAAATGCCATATTTTGCGGAATAACACTGGCACATTGTTGCTCGGTTAACGGTTCAGTGGCTAATAAATAGGTGCCTGTTGGCAACACTTTCCCGCCAAGGAAAGGGCTTAATGTATTGCCGATATAACCATTGCCTGCCAATACCAGATAGTCACAGATCACTTCACCTTCGGCGGTGATCACTTTGGGTTTACTGCCCTTGATGATTTTTTCTGCGGCGCTGTATTCAAATAATTGGGCTCCAAGTTCACGGGCAACACGTGCTTCACCTAGGGCTAAATTAAGTGGGTGTAAATGTCCGCTGCCCATATCGACCAAGGCGCCTTGGTAAAAGTCTGAACCGATAACTTCACCAATTTGCGAACGATCAAGCAGTTTGATTGATTTTTGATAACCTTGGTCTTGCAGATCTTGGTATTCTGCCGCTAAATCATCCATGTGCCGTGGCTTTACGGCTAAATCACAATAACCCATGTGTAAGTCGCAATCGATTTTGTGCTCGGCAATGCGCTCGGTAACGATATCAACCGCTTCAAAACCCATTTGCTGAATGGCTTTTACGCCTTCGTCGCCAATTTCATTACGGAACTGGGTGGCGTCATGACCGATCCCACGGATCAACTCACCACCATTGCGTCCCGAGGCGCCCCAGCCAATGCGTTTAGCTTCGAGCAATGCGACACTGTAGCCACGTTGTCTGAGTTCAATGGCAGTATTAATGCCGCTAAATCCACCGCCAACAATACACACATCGACAGTTAGCTGTTCGGTTAGCTTGGGATGCGAATAAAGCTCTTTTGCGGTCGCCACATAAAAGGAGTCTGGGTAGTGTTGGCTATGGATCGGGGATTTACGTGGCATAAATACTCCAAGCTATTGATTGCGATTATAATCATAACGTTTAAATGAATAGTCAGATGCAGATGTAAGTCATCTAGGGTGTGCATTTTATTTAACACTTATTTAGTGTAAAATACAATTGCTTTGATTTAAGCAAGTTATCATGCTTGATCGCTAGCATTTTTTTGTTAAAGTGTTAATAATCTGCAACACTTTAATAACAAGTCATGGGTCAACATTTACTAGGAGAACGAATTTGGATATTGGTGCAAACCTAAAAGCTGTTCGCAAATTGAAAGGGTTATCTCAACGCGAGTTAGCCAAGCGTGCAGGGGTTACCAACAGTACAATTTCAATGATTGAGAAAAACAGTGTTAGTCCATCGGTGAGTTCACTTAAAAAAGTGTTAGCGGGGATCCCGATGTCATTGGTAGATTTCTTCTCGATTGATGATGGCTCTATTGGTGACCAGAAAGTGGTTTACCGTGGTAATGAGTTATTGGATATCGGTACCGGTGAGTTAGTGTATAAACTTATCGGCCGTGACTACCCAAACCGTGCAATGTCGGTGATGAGTGAGACTTATCCTGTCAATGCTGATACGGGTGCTGAAATGCTGCAACATAAGGGTGAAGAGGGCGGTATTGTCGTTGAAGGTAAGATTGAGCTGACTGTTGGTGAAGAGGTGTTTATCCTTGAAAAAGGTGACAGTTATTATTTTAATAGTGAACACCCCCATCGATTTCGTAACCCATTTGAACAGCCTTGTCAGTTAATGAGTGCCACCACTTCAGCCGATTTTTAACGGTTTTCACTTTAGCTTTTACTGCTTATGTCTAACTCGACGGATTAAGGGAATAGTGTAAGATAATCAATAAATCAGGCTATTCCCAACGAGTTAGTCGCTGATGATTTTTAGGGTTTCATCTATTTTCGATGGTATTCCTAACATGTCATTATTATCTTGTGTAAAGAATATTAAGCAATAGATTCCCTTTTTTTGTGCATTCCCTCCCCATTTTGGCGCATTTTTTGGCGAGATTTAAGCAAAGTCAGTCAGATAGTTTTTTTTTGCATTATGGCTATTTTAAAGTTATCAGTATGTTTCTAAAGTGTTTTAATTTATTTTTATTAAAAATTGTTTTTATCCTCAGTTATCCTCTTGCCTAGCTAAAAAAATCCGTGTAGTGTGTGAAAAAATGAACACGTAAATGATAAGTTCATCACTATTCTTTGCTTAAGGTGAGATATGTCTCAGTCAGGTCTTCCTCTTATTGGGGTAGTAGCGTGCAATCAGCAAATTGGTCTGCATCCATTTAACATTGTGGGTGAAAAATATTTGTTGAGTGTGGTCAATGGCGCGAAAGGGTTCCCTTTGGTGATCCCATCACTTGGTGTCGATTTGCCCATTGACGCTATTCTTGCTCGTCTCGACGGTATCCTTTTTACGGGCTCACCATCGAATGTTGAACCTCACCATTACCAAGGTCCTATTAGTGAGGACGGCACTCATCACGATCCTAAGCGTGATGCAACAACCTTACCGCTGATAAAAGCCGCCATTGATGCAGGGATCCCCGTATTCGGTATTTGTCGTGGTTTTCAAGAGATGAACGTGGTGTTCGGCGGCAGTTTGTATCAGAAGCTACATGACGTTGGTAAATATATTGAACACAGTGAAGATAAGAAAGCCCCATTAGATGTGCAGTATGGTATTTCGCATCAAGTTAATCTCGTTGCGGGTGGGCTCCTTCACGATGCATGGGGCTGTGACACTGCAGAGGTTAACTCTGTTCATACTCAAGGCGTGGAGCGCCTAGGTGAGGGGTTGCAGCCAGAAGCATTTGCTCCAGACGGATTAGTGGAAGCATTTTCTGTTAAAGATGCTAAAAATTTTGCATTAGGTGTCCAATGGCATCCTGAATGGAAAGTAACCGAAAATGCATTCTATACTGCAATTTTCGAAGCATTCGGACAGGCCTGTAGACATCATGCGGCAACACAAGTGAGATAAAAATGGATAAGTTAATCGCTTTTTTAAAAGACAAAAAAATTACCGAAGTAGAATGTGTTATTAGTGATATGACAGGGATTGCGCGCGGCAAAATTGCCCCAGTGGATAAGTTTGTCTCAGAAAAAGGCATGCGTTTACCTGAGAGCGTATTACTGCAAACGGTCACAGGTGATTTCATTAATGAGGATGTTTATTATCAACTTCTTGATGATGCTGATATCGATTTTGTCTGCGTACCAGACGAAAATGCGGTGTTTATGTTGCCATGGACCGTTGAGGCTACTGCCCAGGTCATCCATGATTGTTATGATCGTATGGGCAATCCCATTGAATTATCACCGCGTAACGTGCTGAAGAAAGTCCTTAAGCTTTATGAAGATAAAGGTTGGCAACCGGTTATTGCACCAGAAATGGAGTTTTATCTCACCAAACGTTCTGACGATCATGACTTACCGCTTAAGCCGCCTATTGGGCGTTCTGGTCGCCCAGAAGCAGGACGTCAGTCTTTCTCTATCGACGCCGCTAACGAATACGATCCACTGTTTGAAGACATGTATGATTGGTGTGAAATCCAAGGGTTAGATATTGATACCTTGATCCATGAAGACGGTCCCGCGCAAATGGAGATTAACTTCAGCCACGGTAATGCATTGTCATTAGCCGATCAGGTGTTCATTTTTAAGCGTACATTGAAAGAAGCAGCCTTAAAACATGATGTTTGTGCCACCTTTATGGCTAAGCCCGTTACCGATGAGCCTGGCAGTGCCATGCACATTCACCAAAGCGTGCTTGATATTAAAACCGGTAAAAACATTTTCACCAAAGAAGATGGCACTCAAAGTAAATTATTCCTTAGTTATATTGCAGGGTTACAGCAGTACATTCCTGAATTGTTACCGTTAATGGCGCCAAGTCCTAACTCTTTCCGTCGCTTTTTGCCAGGCACCTCTGCGCCAGTAAATCTTGAATGGGGTGTTGAAAATCGCACCTGTGGTTTACGTATTCCTGAATCATCGCCACAAAATCGTCGTATTGAAAACCGTATCCCGGGTGCAGATGCTAACTGTTATCTCTCGATTGCTGCCAGCTTATTATGTGGTTATATCGGTATGGTTGATGACTTAAAACCTTCTACACCTGTGACAGGTAAGTCGAACGATAGCCGAACAAATAATGACAACTGCTTACCTTTGACCTTAGAAGAAGCCTTAGTGGCCATGCAAAGCAGCGATGCCTGTATTGAGTATTTAGGTCAATCCTTTACCACGGGTTTTGTGGCGGTAAAACAAGCGGAGCTTGAAAACTTTAGACGGGTGGTGAGTTCGTGGGAACGTGAGTTCTTATTACTAACAGTGTAATGATGGTTGAGCCCGTTGGCTCACACTATGAATGTTTGTGGATAACAGCAGATAGCAGATACATACAGGTTTGCTATCTGCTTGAAAGGATATAAGTATGACAAACCCATTATCGACAGATGCGATGAAGCTGCAGCACAAGCTTGAGCGTCTGCAAACTGCAGACAAGCAGCATTTTATTCACCCATTTACCGACTCAAAGGGGTTAGCCCAAAAGGGAACCCGGGTGATAGAGCGGGCAGATGGGGTGTATTTGTGGGATGTCATGGGTCATAAACTGCTGGATGCCATGGCGGGTTTATGGTGTGTCAATGTGGGCTATGGTCGGCAGTCTATTGTGGATGCCGCCAGCCAACAAATGCAGAAATTGCCTTTTTATAATAGTTTTTTTCAATGCTCCCATCCTCCTGCTATTGAGTTAGCTCAAAAAATTGCTTCGCTAGCACCGGCTCACATGAATAATGTCTTTTTTACGGGGTCTGGTTCTGAGTCAAACGACACCAATTTACGCATGGTGAGGCGTTACTGGGATTTAAAAGGCAAGCCGAGCAAGAAAACCATCATCAGTCGGGTGAATGCTTACCATGGTTCAACCGTTGCGGGTGCCAGTTTAGGCGGCATGTCGGGCATGCATGAACAGGGGGATTTACCTATTCCTGGCGTGGTGCATATCGCGCAACCTTATTGGTATGCCGAAGGTAAAGATTTATCTGTGGAAGCGTTTGGATTACAAACTGCACAGGAATTAGAAGCTAAAATTATTGAATTAGGCGAAGACAATGTAGCGGCTTTTATTGCTGAGCCTTTTCAAGGTGCGGGTGGAGTCATTATTCCACCGTCAACTTATTGGCCTGAAATAAAACGTATTTTAGCCAAATACGATATTTTATTTATTCTTGATGAAGTGATCAGCGGTTTTGGTCGCACGGGTAAATGGTTTGCGTCAGAGTATTTTGATTTACAACCGGATCTTATTTCTATTGCTAAAGGCATGACGTCGGGTTACATGCCAATGGGCGGGGTGATTGTGTCAGACAAAGTGGCTGACGTAATCAAACAAGATGGTGGCGAGTTTACCCATGGTTTTACCTATTCTGGCCATCCAGTTGCCGCGGCGGCGGCATTGGAGAATATTGCGATTATTGAGCGAGAAAAATTAGTTGAACGTGTGGCTAATGATACTTCGCCTTATTTACAGTCGCGCTTACAACAATTAGCTCAACACCCATTAGTGGGTGAGGTGCGCGGCCTCGGCTTGGTTGCGGCCATCGAGTTAGTTAAAGACAAATCGTTACGGCAGCGGTTTGATGCCAACGTAGGCGTGGGAACCTATTGCCGCGATGCGTGTATCACCCACGGTTTAGTGATGCGTTCAGTCGGCGACACCATGATTATTTCGCCGCCGTTGACCATCAGTCATGCTGAAATTGACGAGCTAGTCACTAAAGCGACGCATGCGCTAGATGATACTTATCAGTATGTAAAAGCGCTTAAATAAGGTTCAGTAACTGAATGGTGATTGTTTTATCGTGATTGTTTAACCCAATGCATTGCAAGGATCTAATCATTGAAAATGTGTTGATAACATTCATATTGAAGGGAAAAGCGATGTTGTTGTAACCATACCGATGCATAGTTAAGTTGTAGCATTGGATAATTTCTTTCATTAGAAAGAAGATTTTACACGCTGGTAAGGCTAGCGAAAAAAACGAATGTCAGTGTCATGCTGACCATTATCCGACAAGGAGAAAGTATGAAGCTACTAACAAAACTATCCACATTGGCCTTAATTACAGCAGGCGTGTTTGCCAGCACTGCTATTCAGGCCGAGGAAGTGGTTAAAATGTACAATTGGTCGGATTATATTGCCGAAGATACCCTAGCCAATTTTGAAAAAGAAACCGGTATCCGTGTTATTTATGATGTGTTTGATAGTAATGAAGTACTTGAAGCAAAATTACTTTCTGGTCACAGCGGCTATGACATAGTGGTGCCGTCTAATCACTTTTTAGCTAAGCAAGTTAAAGCGGGTGCTTTTCAAAAGTTAGATCGCGCTAAGCTGACGAATTATGCCAACTTAAAGCCTGATTTAATGAAGCAGTTACAAAAAGCGGATCCGGATAACGAGCACGCTATCCCTTACCTATGGGGCACCAACGGTATCGGCTATAACATCGACAAAGTCAAAGCCGTATTAGGTGAAGATGCGCCATTTGATTCTTTAGAGCTTATTTTTAATCCAAAATATGCAGAGAAAATCGCCTCGTGTGGTTTTTCGATGTTAGATTCTGCCGACGATATGTTACCTCAAGCACTGATTTATTTAGGCTTAGATCCTAATAGTAAAAACCCTGCGGATTATCAAAAGGCCGCCGAAGTATTGGAAAAAGTGCGTCCTTACATCACTTACTTTCATTCATCGCGTTATATTTCAGATTTAGCTAACGGTGATATCTGTGTCGCGTTTGGTTTCTCTGGTGACGTGTTCCAAGCTGCCGCACGAGCTGATGAAGCGGGTAACGGCAATAAGATTGGTTACTCTATTCCAAAAGAGGGCGCCAACTTATGGTTTGATATGTTAGCCATTCCAAAAGATGCCACTAACGTAGATAACGCCCATAAACTGATTAACTATCTACTTCGCCCTGAAGTGATTGCCCCTATCAGTAACTATGTTGCTTACGCTAACCCTAACGTTCCCGCGCAAGCGCTAGTTGATGAAGCAATCCGTAACGATCCAGCCATTTATCCACCACAATCAGTGATTGATAAATTATACATTGGTGATATTCGTCCATTAAAAATTCAGCGTGTAGTCACACGTGCTTGGACCAAAGTGAAGTCAGGTCAATAATCTAACTCACTAGCTCTAAGGGCGAGAAGCCTCGCCCTGTTTTTATAGCAGTATTGATGTATTTATTGGCTCATTTAGCCACTTAACAGTTTGTTACGCGTGCCCTAAAACAGGCTGTTCTGTTGCGGTACGCATACTCCAAAAAGGCGGAGCAGTATTATGGTAAACACCTCGGGCGTCACCAATAAACCCACGACAAAGACGCAAGATAAAGTACTGCTTAGGATTGATCGCGTAAGCAAACTTTTCGATGATGTGCGTGCGGTAGATGATGTATCGCTTACCATTAACAGTGGCGAAATATTTGCGCTGCTGGGCGGTTCAGGTTCTGGTAAATCAACCTTACTGCGCATCTTAGCGGGTTTTGAAAAGCCAAGCGAAGGACGTATTTTTCTTGATGGTGTCGACATTACTGATATGCCACCTTATGAGCGTCCGATTAATATGATGTTCCAGTCGTACGCCTTATTTCCGCACATGACAGTTGAGCAAAATATTGCATTTGGACTCAAGCAAGACAAAATGCCCAAAGCCGATATTGAAGTGCGCGTCAAAGATATGCTGAAACTGGTGCACATGGAAAAATACGGTAAACGTAAACCGCATCAGTTATCGGGTGGACAACGTCAGCGTGTCGCTTTGGCTCGCTCGTTAGCAAAACGTCCCAAATTACTATTACTCGATGAACCTATGGGCGCGTTAGATAAAAAGCTGCGTACTCAAATGCAGTTAGAAGTGGTCGATATTTTAGAAGCGGTAGGCGTAACGTGCGTAATGGTGACCCATGACCAGGAAGAAGCCATGACCATGGCCGGACGCATTTCGATTATGCATGACGGTTGGATTGCCCAAACTGGCAGTCCAATGGATATTTACGAGGCGCCAGCTAGCCGCATGGTGGCTGAATTTATCGGTACGGTTAATTTATTTGAAGGTGAAATCATTGAAGATGAAGTCGATCACGCGATTATTAAGTCGCCGACCTTATCGCAGCAATTTTATATTGGCCACGGTATTTCAACCAGCCTAGAAAATAAAAATGTATTTTTGGCCTTACGCCCAGAAAAAACCATTATTAGCCGTCAGAAGCCCGAACGTGAATATAACTGGGCTCATGGCGTCGTTCACGACATTGCCTACCTTGGTGGCTTGTCGGTGTATTACATTAAGTTAGAAAACAACCAAATCGTTCAATGCTCAATGATTAACCGTGAACGTCGCTCCGATAACCCTACATGGGGAGACGAGGTTTACATAAGTTGGGAAGACACCAGCGGGGTTGTATTAAACTCATGAAGAATCCACTGAAGCTATTCAAAGGTCGTTACCTCACCATGGGAGTCCCTTACCTGTGGTTGTTGCTGTTTTTTGCCTTACCGTTTGCCATTGTATTAAAGCTGAGCTTTTCGACTGCAGCGATTGCCATTCCACCTTACGAGCCAACGTTTAATTATGTTGATGAGGCGCTCAACATATTTGTCAATCTGGGTAACTATTTATTGTTACTTCAAGATTCGATGTATTATATGGCTTACCTCTCATCATTAAAAATTGCCTTTATTGCGACCCTTGGGTGTTTAGTCCTTGGTTTTCCCATGGCTTACGCGATTGCCCGCGCCCCGGTAAAAATACAGGCGGTATTGCTGCTTCTGGTGATGTTACCGTCGTGGACTTCATTTTTGATCCGCGTTTATGCCTGGATGGGTATTTTAAGTAACAACGGTTTAATTAATAATGCCTTGACCTGGTTAGGGGTGATTTCAGAACCGATTCAAATGCTCAATACTAATTTTGCGGTGTACATAGGTATTATTTACGCTTACCTGCCGTTTATGATTTTGCCACTTTATGCCACCTTGGTGAAATTAGATTTAAGCTTAATTGAAGCGGCTTCAGACTTAGGCTCCAGCAGTATTAATACCTTCTGGAAAATTACCCTGCCATTATCTATGGGAGGGGTCATAGCCGGTTCTATGTTGGTATTTATTCCTGCAGTGGGTGAGTTCGTTATTCCTGAATTGCTCGGTGGCCCTGACTCATTAATGATTGGTAAAGTGCTGTGGCAAGAATTCTTTAATAACCGCGACTGGCCAGTAGCTTCATCATTAGCGATTGTGATGCTGGCGTTACTGATTATCCCGATAACCTTATTCCATCGTTATCAATCACGTAATATGGAGAACGCGGTATGAAGAAGTTAAGTTTCTCTAAAGTGATGTTGTGGGTGGGTTTACTGTTTTTATATGCACCAATGCTTATTTTGGTCATTTATTCATTTAATGACTCTAAATTAGTGACTGTGTGGGGTGGTTTTTCTGCTAAATGGTATGGTGAGTTATTTGAGGATCAGCAAATACTCAATGCCGTCTGGACCAGTTTACGCATCGCCTTTTACAGCTCTACCATGGCGGTGATTATTGGTACGATGGCGGCCTTTGTGATGACTCGTTTTCGTCGGTCATGGGCTAAGTTAACCTTGTCTAACATGATCACCGCGCCTTTGGTTATGCCTGAAGTGATCACCGGTTTATCCTTGTTACTACTATTTGTACAAATGTCAGAGACCTTTGGCTGGCCTACTGAGCGTGGCATGTTTACGGTGTGGATTGCCCATTCCACTTTCTGTGCCGCTTATGTGGCGGTGGTGGTGTCGTCAAGACTGCGGGAAGTGGATTTGTCGATTGAAGAAGCTGCAATGGATTTGGGGGCAACGCGATTAAAAACCTTCTTTTTGATCACTATCCCTATGATAGCGCCATCACTTATCGCCGGCTGGTTATTATCATTTAGCTTGTCATTAGATGACTTAGTGATTGCCAGCTTTACCTCAGGGCCTGGTTCTACAACCTTGCCTATGGTGGTGTTTTCGTCAGTGCGTTTAGGGGTTTCACCTAAGATTAACGCGCTAGCGACGATTATTATTTTAGCCGTGTCTTTGGTGGCCTTCTTGTCTTGGTATTTCGCGCGTCGGTCGGAGATAAAAGCTAAAGAAGCGATGGAATAACAGCGTTGAATAAACAGACTATAGAAGCCACGCTGATGTCAGTGTGGCTTTTTATTTTTCAGAATTGATTTAAGGTATTCTGGCGATATGGGTGTTTAATATATTCAACAAAGTGTCAAAAATTATATGATAAATGCTAGTGTTTAAATTTGCTTAAGTGTAGGATGAGTGAGTTGTATTACGCTTTAAACCTATAAAGGAAGTGCTATGCCTGCCACACCTCATGCTAGTTCATATTATGCTGCATCGGCTAATGATAAAGTTGAGCGTCCTCGCTTAGAATCTACAATTGAAACAGATGTTTGCATTATCGGCGCTGGATATACAGGCTTGTCTTCTGCGTTACATTTATTAGAAAGCGGCATGAAAGTGGTGGTGCTTGAAGCGGCAAGAATTGGCTGGGGAGCCTCCGGTCGAAACGGCGGCCAAATAGTCAATTCTTTTAGTCGTGATATTGATTCTATTGAAGGCGTTGTCGGCAAAGAGCAAGCTAAGTTATTTGGTCAAATGGCGTTCGAAGGTGGTCAGATTATTCGTGATCGTATTGCCAAATACAACATAGATTGTGACTTAAAAGACGGTGGTGTTTTTGCCGCCATGAATGCCAAGCAAATGGGCCATTTGCAGAGCCAAAAATCATTATGGGAAGCTCATGGTCATAACAACCAATTAGAGTTACTCGATCAAGATGGCATTCGCAACCTAGTCAATACTGATATTTATGTCGGTGGTTTACTCGATAGAAGCGGTGGACATATTCACCCGCTAAACCTTGCTTTAGGTGAAGCCCGTGCGGTGGAATCCCTCGGTGGACTAATTTTTGAAGATTCAGCGGTCATTAAAGTGGATGACGGTGCATCGCCGGTTGTGCACACAGCACAAGGCCAAGTTAACTGTAAATTTGTGGTGGTAGCTGGTAATGCTTACTTAGGTAAATTACTGCCAGAGCTACAAGCTAAATCCATGCCTTGTGGTACTCAAGTGATTACCACTGAGCCATTATCCGATGAAATGGCGGCGAGTTTACTACCGCAAGACTATTGCGTTGAAGACTGTAACTACCTATTAGATTATTACCGACTTACTGGCGATAAACGCCTTATTTTTGGTGGTGGCGTGGTTTATGGTGCTCGCGATCCGGCCAACATTGAAGCCTTGATTATGCCTAAGTTATTAAAGACCTTCCCGCAATTGAAAGGGGTCAAGGTTGATTATGCGTGGACCGGTAACTTTTTAATGACCTTGTCGCGCCTTCCCCAAGTGGGCCGCATTGGTGACAATATTTATTACTCCCAAGGCTGTAGCGGTCATGGTGTTACCTATACTCATTTAGCGGGTAAGTTAATTGCCGAAATGCTCAATGGCCAAGCCACACGGTTTGATGCCTTTGCGGCGTTACCTCATTACCCTTTCCCGGGTGGACATGCACTACGAGTGCCATTTAGTGCGCTAGGTGCGTGGTATTACACCCTTAGAGATAAATTTGGTATTTAACCTACGTCGAGTGCGGGTAGATAGAGTACGAATAGGTTGAGTACAGCGAGTCAGTTTAGGAGAATATTGTGGTATTGAACGATCCAAGTTTATTACGTCAACAGTGCTACATTAATGGGCAATGGCGTAATGCCGATAATGGCCAAACTATTGCGATAGCCAATCCAGCAACCCATGAAGTCATTGGCCATGTCCCAGTGATGGGCAGTGCTGAAACGCTTGCGGCAATCGATGCTGCACAAGCAGCACTCCCTGCCTGGCGTGCATTAACGGCTAAAGATCGTGGCCAAAAGTTGCGTCGTTGGTTTGAGTTAATCCATCAACATAGCGATGACTTAGCGTTGTTGATGACCACAGAGCAAGGCAAACCGCTTGCTGAAGCTAAAGGTGAAGTAGGTTACGCAGCATCCTTTATTGAATGGTTTGCAGAAGAAGCCAAACGCATTTATGGCGTGACGATCCCCGGGCATCAAGCGGATAAACGCATTACGGTGATCAAACAACCTGTAGGGGTTACCGCGGCAATTACACCATGGAACTTTCCTGCGGCAATGATTACCCGTAAAGCGGCTCCAGCGCTGGCGGCGGGTTGTACTATGGTCGTGAAACCTGCGCCACAAACGCCGTTTACTGCACTGGCTTTAGCCGAACTAGCTGAACGTGCTGGTATTCCTGCCGGTGTATTGAGCGTGGTGACTGGTGACTCAATCGCCATTGGTAAAGCCATGTGTGAAAGCCCTATTGTGCGTAAGTTGTCGTTTACGGGCTCAACGCCAGTAGGCATTAAACTGATGGAGCAATGCGCTCCTACGTTAAAGAAATTGTCACTTGAACTGGGTGGTAATGCGCCATTTATTGTGTTCAACGATGCCGATATAAATGCCGCTGTTGAAGGCGCAATGATCGCCAAATATCGCAATGCCGGTCAAACCTGTGTCTGTGCGAATCGCATTTATGTGCAAGCGGGCGTTTATGATGAGTTTGCTAAACGTTTGGCCGTGGCGGTGACTCAGCTCAAAGTAGGTTTAGGTACCGATGCTGGCGTGACAACAGGGCCATTAATCAATGCAGATGCAGTGGCAAAGGTGCAGCGTCATTTAGATGATGCGGTAGCAAAAGGCGCGCAGATTATTGCCGGTGGCAAACCTCATGCCTTAGGTGGCTATTTCTTCGAGCCGACCATATTAACGGGCGTGAATCGTGAGATGTTAGTGGCAACCGAAGAAACCTTTGGTCCGTTGGCCCCCTTGTTTAAGTTTGATGAAGTGGATGATGTGATTAAGCAGGCTAATGACACTGAATTTGGCTTAGCGGCGTATTTTTATGGCCGTGATATTTCGCTAGTGTACAAGGTCGCAGAGGCGCTTGAATATGGCATGGTCGGGGTTAACACCGGATTGATCTCGACAGAAGTGGCGCCTTTTGGCGGCATTAAATCATCTGGATTAGGCCGCGAAGGGTCTAAGTTTGGTATCGAAGAGTACCTTGAAATGAAATATATCTGCATGTCAGTTTAAGAGAGCGGGCTATGACTAAAACAAATGATGGACTAATGGCACGGCGCCAAGCGGCAGTGGCACAAGGTGTAGGGCAAATTCACCCAATCTTTACTGAACGTGCTCAAAACGCCACAGTATGGGATGTTGAAGGTCGTGAATATATTGATTTTGCCGGTGGTATTGCGGTACTTAATACTGGCCATTTGCATCCTAAAGTTAAAGCGGCTGTGGCAGCACAGTTAGATGCATTTTCACATACTTGTTTTATGGTTTTGGGTTACGAAAGTTACATTAGCGTATGTGAAAAACTTAACCATTTAGTGCCAGGTGATTTTGCTAAAAAAACGGCCCTATTTACCAGTGGTTCAGAAGCGGTAGAAAACGCGGTTAAAGTCGCTCGTGCTTATACTAAACGTGCAGGCGTTATTGCGTTTACCTCGGGTTATCATGGTCGAACCATCGCTGCGCTAGCATTAACCGGCAAAGTGGCACCTTATAGTAAAGGCATGGGCTTGATGTCTGCTAATGTGTTTCGGGCTGAGTTTCCATGTGAAATGCATGGCGTGTCTGAAGATGATTCGATGGCATCGATTGAACGCATTTTTAAAAATGATGCCGAGCCTGCAGACATCGCCGCCATTATTTTAGAACCGGTGCAAGGTGAGGGTGGTTTTTACGCGGTTACACCATCATTTATGAAACGCTTACGTCAATTGTGCGACAACCATGGCATTGTATTGATTGCCGATGAAGTCCAAACCGGCGCGGGACGTACAGGTACCTTTTTTGCCATGGAGCAAATGGGCGTTGCTGCAGATATTACTACGTTTGCTAAGTCGATTGCCGGTGGTTTCCCACTGTCAGGTATTACCGGTAAAGCCGAAGTGATGGATGCCGTCACTGCCGGTGGTTTAGGTGGCACTTATGGTGGTAGTCCTATTGCTTGCGCTGCTGCATTAGCGGTGATCGAAGTGTTTGAAGAAGAGCAATTGCTTGCCAGAGCCAATCATGTTGGTGCCATGTTGAAGTCTGTTTTAGGCGATATGCAGGCTAAATACTCGCAGATTGCTGAAGTGCGTGGATTAGGTGCGATGATTGCTGTCGAGTTGATGGAAGACGGTGAACCTGCGCCTCAGTACAGTGCTAAGATTTTAGCAGAAGCCCGTAACCGTGGGCTGATTTTACTGTCTTGCGGCACTTACGGTAACGTTATCCGCGTATTGGTACCGTTAACGGCTCCTGATGAGCAAATCCATGCTGGGCTTGCCATTATGGATGCGACATTTAATAGTGTCTTTAATTAAATTTATCCTGATCTAGTCGTTTCGATAACATCCCGCATTAAGCGGGATTTTTTTTAATTCACGGTTTGGTTGAATATTGAGGGTTGTTGGCGATGGTTCACAACCATAAAGCATTAGGTCGGCAGATATTGCCAAACATACACGTGAGAGTGTTAATCGACAATATGGCAAAATTAAAAGTGTCGTCACCGCGGTCAATCAAATGAGTTCCAGCGCTTGAAGTGGCTAAAGCCTCTAAGCAAACTGTGATGGAAACGGCAATGGAAACAGTAATAAAAACAGTAATGAAAACATAGTCAATGACGGTCAATGTGAAAGAGGTCAGACGCGTTTAAGCCAAGCCATGGTGCTTGTTGAAGGTATGTCGACTGATTCGGCCCAAGCTCAACAAGCTGTGGGCATGGTATCGCACAGCAGCGCCAATATTAGCCGTATTGTAGAGGTGATTAGTGCTATTACTGAGCAGACTAACCTATTAGCGTTAAACGCAGCTATTGAGGCTGCCAGAGCGGGAGAATAGTATCAAAGGTGGCTTATAGGCTACCTTTTCTATTATCATCTTGGCTTAGATAGTTATTACGAAGACATTATGGCCGAATTTATTGCTCCTCCCTGCGATGTGATCATTGAAGTATTATACCAAGATGAACATCTACTGCTGATCAATAAGCCGACAGGATTATTGAGTCTCTCAGGTAAAAATCCATTAAACAAAGATTCTGTACACTACCGTTTAGTGCAAGATCACCCCTCGGCAACGTTAGTGCACCGACTCGACTTCGGCACCTCTGGCATCATGCTGGTGGCACTCAATAAAGTGGTCAATGGATTATTAACTAAGCAGTTTCAGCAGCGCACTATTACCAAAAGCTATACCGCAGTGTTATATGGTGACTTGCTTAATGATTGCGGTGATATTGAATTACCGATAGCCAAAGACAGTGATCATTTCCCGTTAATGAAAATTTGCCACGACAGCGGCAAACCGGCTCACAGTCAATACCAAGTTATTGAGCGACATAAACAAGGATTATCGACGCGGGTGACATTTACCCCAATCACAGGGCGAACCCATCAATTACGTATACACAGTCAACAAATTGGACATCCTATTTTAGGTTGTGATTTGTACCATAATGAACATTCGCAGCAGATGTCGAGCAGATTGATGTTACATGCCAATGAATTATCGTTTACCCATCCTATGACGGAACAACGGATTAATGCTGTTTGTCCAAGTCCATTTTAACGAGTTAGCTATTTAGTTATTTGGCTCTTTAGATAACAAACTGATTTGAGCCTGATGATAACTGATGCATAATCTATCTATTTTTCTTCTTAAATAGGTGAATCAGCATGGTGATTTCATGGTTAGATGCGCTGGCCTTAACGGTATTTTTAGTCAGTTGGTTAGGCTATACCAGTTTTGCTCGTCGTAAAGCAAAAACCACCAATTGCATAGCGCGAGTGATGCATCAACAACGTATTCATTGGATGTCACAGGTGATTGCCAAAGAAATACGCGTGGCTGAAGCGGCGTTATTAGCTAATTTAGAACGCAACATTGCCTTTTTTGCTTCTACAACCTTACTGATACTTGCCGGGGTATTAACGCTTTTTTCTCAAGTTGAAAAGCTTGAAATTGTTATTGGTTCTATTCCCTTTACTGCATCACCTAACCATGCTCTGGTACAAGTCAAACTGGCTCTTTTAGCTGGGATTTTTGTGTTGGCTTTTTTCCAATTTACTTGGTCCATGCGTCAATATGGTTTTGTTAATATTATGATTGGTGCTGCGCCACTGGATAAAACCGGTACCGATAAAAATATGCTCGGCTATGCAAGGCAAATGGCGGTCGTACAAGATCAAGCTGCTCACTCATATAACTATGGCTTACGTTCTTATTATTATTCTATGGCAGCATTGTGTTGGTTTATGCATCCCGGGATGTTGATTTTTGCCAGTTTATTCGTGGTATATACCTTATATCAACGGGAATTTAATTCCCGCGCGGTGCAAGCTATTACTCTTGCACAAGCACATTTAGAGCAAGACCCTGCGTATAGGCTGAATGAATAAAGCGGAGTTACAACGAATTTCAGACACAAAAAAGCCCATTTTTCAATGGGCTTTTTTGTTTTCTAATTGGTGGCCCCTCCCAGACTCGAACTGGGGACCTGACGATTATGAGTCAGGGTGGGTGCTAAATTTGAAAATCGGCTTATTTTTATTTATTTTTAAATCAACGACTTATGTTTCGGCTTGAATGTTACTTTTGCTATATTTTGCATATAATATCATTTTCTTGTGCGATAGGTGTGCGATCAAATGTCATTGTAATTATGAGAGCATACTAATGAATAGTAATTTAAGAGTCACTTTTTCTAATAAAATGATCCACAAAATTCTGAGTTACCTCAGCACCTATTTGATGCAAAATGAAACTCTGAATAAAAAAAGTACTAAAGAGTTTCAAGATGTTTTAAATGAAACCCTATCTAAAACAAATTATTTAAAATTTCATAATGACCTCCAGAAATGGTGGTGCGGGGATATTAAGTACTTTGTTATCAATAACTTCGAGGTAAGTGGATTATCTCTTCGGCTGTATAAAGCAAGTTTTCATACGATAGGTAATAAGCTATTACCTATCGATGAACAGAAAATAGCTGGTGTTTACTTAAGATACAGAGATGTATTAACTAGTCAGTCAAAGACTATCAAATTAGGTGATACGTCTTTAACAAACATACCGACACTGGTTAAGGCAGCAATTCAACATAAATCCGCTAACCATATCGGTATCAAGGTACTTGAAAAATATTCGCATAAATCTACAAGTCTTGTTTCAACGTCGAGTTTATCTGAATTTCTTTATTCTGAATATTTGGATGTCCAACGGTATGAAAACCCGAAAACCGGAATGACAAAATTAAAAATTATTGAGTCTAATTTTGGATATTTACTGGAGAAGCCTATATCAGACATTAATGCGGTAACGATACGAGAGTGGATGCGTACAAAAGAGCGGGTGCTAACTAAAAGACAACTTGCAGCCGGTGATAGTTTGTGGAATATCAAACCGTCTACAATGAAAGGGATTATCTGTACTATAAGAGCTTGCGTCCAGCTAGCAAAAGAGAAAGGGGTAATTCAAGATCATGATCTTTACTCATTACCACGTATAAGAGTCGATAATCAGGTTATTCGCTATTTATCAGAACAAGAAGAATTACGTTTGTTTGACGTGATTAATAGAAGAAATAAAAAGAAGCATAACCAGAGGGTTAGTACAATAAATCATCGGTTACAGAGGGCGCTTAAACCTCCAGTTTCCTTGGCTGATTGTTATTTTGTTGACCATGTCTCGCCATTTATCATCTTATTTAAAGAGACGGGTATTCGTCCTGGTACTTTGTTTAATTCTAAATGGTCAGATGTTGATCTTGAAAGCAAATTTTTTCACATTAGAAAATCCTTAGATAAAAGAGGATTATCTAATTTTATCCCCTTAAATGATTTAGCATTAAAAACTCTAGAGGAGTGGCGTAAACACTGTATTCACAAAGAGTCATCAAAATTTTTTAAATCTAAATCAGACTCATGGTTATTTCCATCACCAGAGAACCCAGAGAATCAAATTACAACCATTAAAAAATCTTGGCAGAAAATTTTGTCAGAAGCTCAAATCGATAATTTCAGACTGTATGATTTACGGCATGATTTTGCTTCAAAAGTGATGATGAAAACAGGAAATATTTATATGGTCAGTCAGTTACTCAACCATAAGCAAATTGAAACAACGAAGCGATATGCACACTTAATGGATCAATCTAGATTTGATGCAGTTAGACAGTTAGATATTAATCGAAATGAAAAGGCATTACCTGATTTTTTGAAGTAATGGAGATAACTGACTTTGATGTTTTGTTAAGAAAAGCTCCAAAGTCAGTTGCTAAAAATAAATTGTCCCATTTAGTTATTAGTTTTTAGCATCATTATTATTTTTATCTTCATCAATACCCATATACATTCGATTAAGCAAAAACAAGCATCCGAATACTAAAATTGCTAGTGGTAATAAAAATTCCATAAGTTACTCCATTTAGTTAAATCAAACGAAAGAACATGTATTGGCATTTGGTCCAACAACTAGGCGGGGTGGCCGACGGTGGGTATGTTTTATCATAAACAAATAATCCTATATAAAATTTAGCCTGTACAACAGTAGCCGGTATCAGATAGTTCGTGTTATTCGTATCAAGATAGAGAACAAAACACAATATTGTTACGGCTATCATGAATAAATAAGGGGTTAACTTTGCCAATAATTTTTGTGACATTATCGCTTTCCTCAAAAGGCTTAGTGTTAAAAATCACTGTCGAAACTAGAGTCAAAATCACAACCAAAATCTGAGTCAAAACTGCTATCACAACTTGAGTCCATACCGCTAAATGATGAACTTGAGTCTTCAAACATACTGCTACTTGTATCTTCCGTTATGCCAAAAACGTTACCTTTTACATCAACCGATGAACCAGGAACCATAGGGGTCCCATCAACATTAACGCTTGGGTGAGCTGCATTACTTTTAGTCATAATATAATCCTTATCATCAATTTTATTTTTAGTTCTATTTATAATTTAATGAAAAAATGATAAATTGCAAACTTGTTTTACTGCGAAGCTCAGCAACAAACAGTTTGAAGGATTCATCCTAATATCCCTTCCTGAATGACCTCATTTTTCACCACAAAATTTTCAAATGCGCCTCATCGCTAGCACGCTTTTATTCGATAGAATGGCTTTTAAAACAGCAAAAATCGGCACGACTTTATGCGACAAAACGGCTTGTGATAACAAGCTTTCAACGCGCGTATTTGGACGATTACGAAGTAAGGGTTCAAAGGAGCCCGCGCATGTACAGCTGGTCTGTACTAACCGTATTTTAGTTTTGCCTTAGCAAAATTTAGTCGTTAATTTGGGACAAATTAATGGCTAAACCCTCGGTCTTTTCGGTAGAAAAGCTTAGCGTCGTAAGAGGGGATAAATGTGGAACACATTCCCTCGTCGGCAGCGGCAAAAATGCGGTTAGTACAGAGCGTAGCTCGGTGCATGCGCGTATGATGGCTTGAAGTGCTAGAACGGAGTTCGTAAGCCAGCGAAGATGACGAGTCATCAGAGCAGGCGGGCGCTTCAGGTCATATGAGTGACTTGCAAAGCAAGTTGCTCATCAGCCAAAGGCTGGCTTGGTAGCGATGTTCATCGCTATTTTCATCCCGACAGGGGGAAATAGGCTCAACGGGATGAAAATCGGTACATGTAATCCATTTTTTGATTAAAAAGCGATAAATTTGTCACCGATGAAACTAGTTAATCATACCCATAAATTACTCGGTATTTTTAATGACATCACACCACAGTTCAACAGCCAGCCCACAAGAAAATACAGCAGCCCGTTATGCGCCGTATCTTGATATCGATATGCAATATCGGCCAGGCGATAACAATAATCAAACCGGTAAAAATCGACGTGAGTTGACTATCAAGTTAGTTGCTAGATTTGGCCTCACTTCACCCACGAATATAGCGTTTCTTTATGGTATCTCTCACCGACAAGCATTAGAGCATTTGAACAAGTTAGTGCAGGCACAACTATTATGCCTCGTCACCACTCATCGTTCTGTCGATGACAGAGTTTATGTTTTGAGTTACAGCGGCGCTAAATACGGCCAAGAACTGTTAAATGTCGCAGTCTATTTTCGCTCTAAAGAGCACCCAGCATTACAGGTTAATCAAAACACCATCATGCATGATTTAATTATGCAATTTGTCCTGCTAAAAGGTATTCATAATTGTAAGCCTGATGGCCAGTTAAAACCCATGTGGAATGGCATCGTTACCGAGCCGGAATTCAAAAGACGCTTTACCGACAGTAGTGTGAGAAACGTTGATGGGGTAGTACAGGAAATAGACGGCACTATCTGCGCAATAGAAATGGAGCACTCATTTAAAACCAAAGCGGCACGGCAAACCATTTTACTTAAATGGCATCACGGAATAAGCCAAGGCTATTACGATAAGGTGATGTTGTTCTCGCAATCAGAGCAGATTTTTAGCGATATTAAACGACTTCATGAGCAGCTATATGATGAACTCATTACTCGATTTGATAAGAAAACCCGCCAGCCATTATTAACCGCCGAGGAGGCGAATCGTCTAACGCTGTGTATTATTTATCGAACGGTGTTGTGTGATGAACTAACAGAGATGTTTTATCGGTGATGTAAAAATAGGCCTCGGTGGCTCGTTTATGTCCATTTTTAAGTTAGCTTTACTAACACATATCTGACCCAAAGTTGGTTTAGAACTTCAGCACGACTTAACTGTGCTTACATTCTTTTTCAGCACAAAATTCCATGGATTTACAGCCATTATCAACTCTCAAGGTTGATTAATCTGAATAGCTGTTTTTATAAATCGATAGAAAGATTTGATTTGACCTGGTCAACTGAATTCGGTCACCCTAGTTAAGTTCGTTAAGCCACTTCTTTTAACGGCTTACCCATACGCTCAAACTCATTAGGACTTTGATAATTGAGGTATGAATGCATCCGTTGGCTGTTGTACCACATCGTGATGTAATTCAAGACATCTTGTTGAGCTGCATAGCGCGTTCGATAATTGCGCCAATGAACTCGTTCCTGCTTTAAGCTACCGAAAAAGCTTTCTGCTACTGCATTATCCCAGCAACATCCTTTTTTACTCATACTGCCGACAAACTTATGCAGCCTCAGTATTCGTCTATATTGATTGCTCGCATATTGAACGCCTTGATCTGAGTGTATTATCAATCCAGCTTTAGGGTTACGTTGCCATATAGCCATTGTTAGCGCATCACAAACGAGCTGTGCTTTCATTCTGCTGCCCATACTCCAACCAACAACTTTACGGGAATAGAGATCGATTACGACGGCTAAATACAGCCATCCTTCAGTAGTCCATATGTACGTAATATCTTGAACCCACGCTTGATTGGCGCATTGAACATCGAAATTCTGTTCAAGCTCATTTTCATATATAGGCTTCTTGTGGTCACTGTTGGTTGTTGCTTTGTACTTCTTTTTATAGCGCACCAAACGTTTGCTTCTTTCATCAGTTGCGCTGTTTTCCTACGCCCAACAGGGTAATCGAGTGAATTCAATGCCTTTTGAACGCGTCTTTGTCCATAGGTATTATCGCTAAACACGGCAATATTCTTCACCCACTGCAACATCTCTTGATGCTCTGTATCAACAGGAGCCAGAGACTTTCGCTTTTGATAGCTGTAGTAATTATTGTTTTTCACACCCAACACGTGACACATTAATATCACAGGCCAGATCTTCTTATTTTGGGTAATAAACGAGTATTTCACTTCGTTTCTTTGGCAAAGAAGACCGTCGCTTTTTTTAATATTTCACGCTCCATTTCTAAGCGCTTTACTTGTGCCTTTAGTTTGCGGATCTCTTCCTGCTCTGGTGTCAGCTTGCCATTGCCTCTAAATGCATGACCATCATCATTTTCTGCTTCTTTTATCCAGCGGCCGAGTAGTTGAGGAGTCACCTCTAAATTTCTAGCGGCTTCAGCAATACTGTAATTTTGCTCTCTTATTAGTGTAATGGCATCAAGCTTGAATTCTTTTGAGTAGGATTTACGTGTTTTCATTTGAATCTCCAGTTAAATCAATTATGTCTTAACTGGGTTAGTCGTATCAATTAAACCACGTCAATTTAGCTTTAATCTCCAAAAGCTACAAACAAGCCTAAAGTTGTAAAATAAAAAAAACATTAATATTTTTAACTAACTGATTTTAAATGATATAAACTTGCGGTAATTGTTTCAACGTAATATCTATGCAACTCCGGTTTGTTTTTCCTAATGGATGATATTTTATTTCTTTACATCAACAAGATAGCAAATGTATGATGAAATTTATGAATAAGTTAAGGCACCGCCTTTACCACGCAAGCCCTTCAATAAGCTGTAGTAGAAATTAGAGGTTTTATGGTATATCGGACTTTAGTAGGGCTTTATAATAATTATAAAACTCAGAATAACGAAGATGAGATTGCAACTTTAAATTCCAGGATGGAAGATAATAACGAGAAGGCTTTAAAATATGTAAAATTAGCCCTTGTTGTTAACTTTATCTATTTTTTCTTTTAGGTCATATACATGAATTTAAAAAACATCATATTCCCAGGGCTAAGGCAAAAATCTAGATCAGAGATGTCTTTACAGGCTGCACAGCAAGGTTATTTAAACTCGTGTCGTAACCTTAAATTAGCAAAGTTAGCTTTTTGGATAAGCTTATTTTTTCTTGTTATTAATGTTGTTTTTTGATTTTTCTACTAAAAAATAAGGATAGGCCGCGCGGAGCCAAATACTGACTCAATCGAGTATATTATCCTCATTGAATCAGTTAGCCTTAAAAAAGATGTGATTACCGCATATTCAGTTGCCATATTTTCTCTAATTCAAATAGTCATTTTTAGAGCTTTAGGCCAAACTCATTTCTGTCCATTTTCGAGCTAGACTGGGTAACACATTATTTGGGCTACTTCGATTTTTTGAGTGTTACTAATAATTTATCGTTTTATATCAAAGGCGTAAATGGTGAGTTATGATTATTAATCAATAACTTAAGTGGCCGCTTTTATTTAGCGAACCATTCAATAAGCCGTTAGGCTTGGCTATTCTTCAGTAAATGGATGATCCGTTTTATGTATCTAAAAATTAGTCAGGATTTTTTTGATAGCGAATTTTATTATCTGACAGAAATGTTGGAGCATCTTGACGTTAAAGTTAAAGATATTAACAACAAAATAAACCTTTCTACAGATCCTGATGCGGATGGATTATTCGATAAAGGTGAGTATTTTATTGGTGTTGGTTTCTCATTAATTCAACAATATTTTTCATGCACATACCCCCAGTTAGGTGTTAAAAGAGACGATGCATTGAGGCTAGGTGAAAAAGTAACAAGTGAAGTTTCATATGCCAGAGCAATCCATGCCGGAGCGAATTATTGGAAACATCAAGATGAATGGGGATTAATAAATTGTATAACAAGAGATATTAAAAAACTGAATAATAATGCTAAATATACGATACAAACAATTGAATTATTAACCCCGTGGGCTGATTACACTTGTGCTAATTTACTAGCTGAATTGGTGGGCGATAATGAATTTTCTTTATCCTCATTGTTACCTTATATTGCTCTCTGGAGAACAGATCTAGATAATGTTTTTGGCGGAGCAAACAAACAACAAGCCTTATAAGATATGGTGGAGTTAATTTAAATTCACCATCTTATAATAGTGCAAATAGTGAGCACTAGTGCTCAGGCTCTAATGCATTTCTGTCCATCGTCTAGACTATTGGTTCTGGGCAGATTCATCATTGCCCCTTTCTGATTAGCAACGCGACATGTTGTGAGCGCTGATGTCTGAATATTGATCAAGTTTAAGTATTGCTATAGCTTCAAAGCACCTAGTGGTTCAATGGGGTGTGGTTAGTTAAATCATCCGAGAAGTTGATATGAATGGAAATGAGTTGGCCAGTATTTTAGTGGCAATAGTTGGAATTCCGATTTGTTTATGGGCACTAATTAAGATGCCAAACGCGAGAAATTGTAGCTCGTGTGGTACTCCGCTGAACATGAATCGCCAAGTAACATATCATGCGACAATCCATGGAGAGGATAAAGAAATATGTATGAAGTGCCACACCATGAGAACCAAACCATCCTATCCAGAAATAAGTTCGTCGCGGCAAGCTAGTCCTGCCTGTACTCCAAATGCTAAAGTTTCTGTAACTGTGAACCCCAAAAAAGCGTCAGAAACAAGCCAAAAACAGTACCAGATAGACTCCACGAATGACGTAATCGGTAAAGTTCAACTTGGCGAAAGCATTTTAATAAATGAAGTTCTTGAAGAGATAAAAGACAACAATTGCTTTTGGTTGGATACAGAAACTACAGGTCTTTCCAGTAGCGATGAAATTATCGAAATATCAATATGTACGCATGATAAAAAAGTTGTTTTTGACTCAATATTAAGTTCAAAAGTAACCTGTAGTGAACAGGCCAGAGGTGTGCACTGTATAAGTGATGAACAGATTGCTAATGGTATGCCAATCGAATCAGCGAAAGCGACTTTACTAGAATTGTTAGAAGGAAAAACAATCATATCGTTTAATGCAGACTTTGACTGCCAGATGCTATATCAAACCATTGGGCTAACTACTAAAAAAAGATTCTGTGTAATGAAGTGGAGTCAAACCGTTCTTGATTACGAAAGATGGCCTCGGCTTGAAAAAGTATGTGAGCGTCTAAATATTAAACAATCAGAAGTTCACCGATCACTTGCCGATACAGTTACTACAATTGATCTATTCAATAAGTTGGTTGATTTAACAAGTAATCATAAATATCTTCTACGAGATTTTGCATTGATTAATCTCAACGCTATTGATGAATTAGAGGAAGGAGAAACCCTATTTTTAGCCCCTAACTCGAATATAATTACCTTTGATTGGCTTATCGACCGATATGGAAATCGCACCATTGGTATTAGGTCAAAAGCTTTAAAGAGGATGCTAAAAAAAGAAGGTACAAGGATCTTCGTCAAGAGGAGTCGTAAAGGCAAGACATTAAAAGTTCAATATATAGATGAACCTGATTTTCAATTGCCAATATCTATGGAGGAATTAAGTAACAGGCTAGGAGCACTAAAATTAAAAAATATTAATCCCAATAGATACTTAGACTTGAAAGCAACAATCATCTCATCGAGTATAAACAAAACTACAAATGACGTTATAGATGGTACGTACTACTTTCCTTCAATTGTTATTAACGCAAAGATATATGAAGAACTCGAAAACCTACCTATCTTCCATAACAGCAACAGAGAGAGTATTGCTTTTACCATCACAAGCCCCAAAAACACCTTGAAAAAGATGTTTGCCTTGGGATTGCAAGGATACTCATCAATTCTGAAGGTGGTTGAGCATGAAGAAACAATAAACATTACTGCTTATCACTTGCTAGATGCGCAAAAAATAACACTTTTAAATAGCTGGGATGTCGATGGAGAAAAGGCGTGGTCAGGAGATTACTAACCAATGATAAATCAATAGATGTTGACGTTTATGTGTAGTGAATCTAGCTTGTAATTCATCAAATAATATTGCTCAATCATAAATGTGCGCAGATGTATCAACTACAGCAAAGAAGTTCGACTATTCATGGAGTCATAACTTCGAATCTAGTGCTTCTTTGGCTCAATGTTACAGATCACGAATTGGGACCTTGAAAAAGACAGATTGCCATACTTTAGGTAATCTGAGCTGACTCAAAATAAATCCAATTCGTAACTTGGAAATGTCCATTTTTGAGTCAGCGACATCTTCGCTGACTCACTTATGCCCCAAAACGAGCTACACAAGTCAGAGTAGCCATAGTCACGAAGTCCGAAAAGGATTAGTTATGTTAAAAAAGCATCTTGAAATTGTGTGATTCTCAACTTTACTCGCATCTCCGATGCAATTTATCCATTTTTGAAAAAATCATCATAATAATCGGTTTTTTGATAGTGAACATTGTCGAGAGTGAACTAAATTAACGAGAGTAATATGGTAGAAAAACAGGAATAGAAGTAATTCTCCTATTCCATTCACACTATGCAGCTACTTTATTTCCGCACTCAGGACAAAATTTCATTGTTGTATCGGTAAGAATAGCATCACACTTGTCACATTGAAGGGAGTTAAGTTTTTTTCTAAGCATCGCGATATGGATTACACATGGGATTGTAACCTTATAAGCGGGGCCAGCTAAATCAACTGCTGTCCATAAGCCTGTAATAGCCCACCCAATAGGGCCAGTTAAAATGGAAGTTACTCTCATTAATGTTGCATTGGTAGCAAGCATTAGACCTCTTCCAAGAATTACCCTAGCAATTTGATTCGCAATAATGAGCGTTAATTGATAGGAATAAAATCCGCCAGATCTAAAAATAGCAATAAATGCAGATGTTGTTATTCCACCTTTGCTTAAGTCACCTTTTTCACCCATCTCATCCATAAGCTTTTGTCTGTCTTCGTCAGACATTTCATCTAAAGCTTTAGTTAGTATTTTTTCTAATATCGCATTTTCAATATCTTCAATATCTTTTTCTTTGTTATAAGGAGCTTTTATTTTTGATGCTACGTCACAAACCATTTCGTGGTAGCTGGGGCCTTCACAACCTCGAAATACATTAGCAAATGAATTCCCCCCCATATCTCTAATTTCTTTTGCAATTAAATCGGCATATTCAGAATGAACTGGTTCGTGTATCTTGTAAAATTCTTGAACAGTTAAAGTTTCGGATAATTTTGTTTTAAGATATTCGACCAATGCTTCTAAGTCATTATTAGAAGCAATCTCTAAAACAGGGTTTATATCTTTATCAAAAACAGTAGTATTTTTCATTTTCATTCCATTGTTAAGTAGTTTAATACCAGTTTATTTATATATCTTTTTGTTAATCGATCTTTAGTTGGAAAAACATTTTCCGACGTTTTCACTATTAATTTTATAATCTCATCAGGCAGCTGATTTGTAAGAACCAACTCTCGAACAGATAAAGCTACACGCAAGCGTTCATCAAACTCTCCGTCAGAACCTCTAACTGCAATAAACTTTTTGGCTTCATCATTTAGTTTTGCTCTACGTTTTCTTTGCCTTTCCACATCTGTCATTGCCATAATTGCCCTTCACATTTCGTGACTGTCACGGAAAGTTATATGACAATAACATCTGAGTCAAGCTACCCAATAGATTAAATAAATATTTTTGAAGCAAATAACAAAAATGATCATATACGCCGCTTCCTGTCGGTTATTTAGTAGATGAGTGCAACTTGTCAGAAGTTTGTAGGTTAGTCGCTAGGATTATTCAGACAACACAGGGCTTTTAATTCAGCTATGTCCAAAATGTGCCTTGGGGCGTAAACCATTTATGCCCAAAATGAGTTGGTAGCTTATTTAATCAATTCTTGATTAATAGAGTCCTGACATACAAAAACTTATCAAATTATGGGTGGAAGACTCGCTCCAACATTTGATTCATGTTACGCCCCTGCTTTCTAAAGTAACGCAGCTAAATGTTACTCAGTCTCTGATTAACTCAGCGACAATTAACATTTTAAAGATACTATAAAAAATAGCGTTAAGTAAAACTTGTACATATGTTATAAGTGAATAATTAATTGCGCATTTCACTAGTTGGTAGTATGGGACTTAAAATTGATTTAGATTCGAAAAACATTGAATTTAATGGTTTGACTAAGTTTATTAAGACAATGGCAACAATGTTTGGTCATGACGTGGATAGTAAGCAACAAGTGTGTGAAGCAAAGGCATTGCGTACTACTCAACTCATAAAGCTTCAAACTAATGAGGATGTCAAAAAAATGGTTAATGGCGAATTGACCTACGATAATGAAAAAGGGCTAATACATTCAAATATTGAGCGTTATGAGTTTGATATTGGTAGGATTATGCCTACATTCGATCCGGATGAGTATCCTGATACGCTTTCTGGTAAAAATGATAAAAGGAAAGACAGGAATACTTTTAAGGCCATTAACCTAGCTGCCGAAATTTTGTCTAATTCAGCAACTAAACCAAGTGAAGATCCTGTCGAAGAAGATTGGTTTTTTTCTTGGCGAGAAGCAGCTTCAGGATTCTCTAGTGACTACATGGAAAAACTTTGGGCTGAAGTTTTAGCTGGTGAAGTGTTGGCACCTAAAACATTCTCATTGAGAACATTAGAATATTTAAAAACCCTATCACAGGGTGAAGCTGAGACTATAGATAAACTTTCTGCTTTTATTATAGGTGGTCGTGTTTATACAGATGCTAAAAGCTCGCTAGAAGCTAATGATCTAGGCTTTAATGGATGTCTACAATTACAAGATTTAGGTATTTTACAAGGCGTTAACGGTTCGGGGTTAAAAGGTATTTACCACTCAACTCTGATGCCTGATAAACGGTATCTAACGCAAGTTGTGGCAAAAAATCTTCTAATGCTATTATATTCTGATATTCAAAGGAGCTTTAATCCTTCTTGTTACGCACTTACTAAAACAGGTCGAGAAATTATGACTCTTTCCAGATTGCCCCTTAATGAAGCATATTTAGAAGAAGTTAAGAACACGATCGAAAAACAGGGTTTTAAAATAGTAACCCATTGGTTGGCTTCATAATAAAATTAAAGTGTAGTAGATGACTGAAACTGGCCACTTGCTTGTAGGTGATTCTCGTACTTTGTCATAGCTGAGGTTATCCGAAATATCAAAACTTTAAGAACTTCGTAACTAGCTTTTGTAGGTCATTGGGATACTTGAAGTTAGCTGAAAATCAAATTTTATCCGATCTTTGTAACACCTTTCTGTCCATTTTTGAGTCAGCGACATCTTCGCTGACTCACTTATGCCCCAAAGTGAGTTTGGAATCTTGTGATAAGTTGCAAGGTGATCTCGGTCATTGGGCTAACATCTCGAGTGACACCGTAAACATATCCCTATGGTCTCGGGCGCTGCATCCCTGCGGCCTAATTCACGAGATAGACTCGAGCCATTTAGCCTAACAGCCTCCCATGATCATCAGTGTCGTCACTCAAATTTGAGAGGGGCTCATAATTTATGCTGAACGGCAGCGTTAATTTTCTTTAAGAACAGACTCTTAATCGGCATATAAATCACTTTGACACTGTATTTACATCCAGCGCTATTGTTTTTTTGATTAAATGCCTGTCACTTTTTATGCTTTCTTTGCGCGTTCATCCTTGAGAGTCATATTTTTTACGAGTAGTATCAGTGTGTTGGATTAGATGCAGTGGAGATAGTCGATCCCAGTCTTTTAGAGAAATAGCTTAGACAAAGCGCGCATGCGCGTTTATCCAAAAGGTGTATTTAGTGCATTGATAAGTATTCTATCTAAATACAAAGAGTTAGCTGTGCGCGTTTTTACTGGTTTAATGTGGTAATCGCGCATGCACACTATACTAAGACGTTAGGCAAAAAGGAGTCTTAAATGGGCAAAGAGTTATCTGAAAGTAAAGTAATGCAAGCACTCGATTGGTCATATGACAAAGCAATTAATGGTGTTGCTGGGTTAGATTCTGCTTCTGAATTAGCTGAAAGCTATATGCAAAAAGATTGTTCATTTATAGATAAAGCAAATTCACTTATCCGCTGGCAAAACACTAAAGCTGGTACATCAGGCTTTCTAACTGGTTTGGGCGGTATTATAACAATGCCTTTGACTCTCCCTGTAAATATCACTAGCGTGATGTATGTCCAAATTAGAATGATCGCTGCTATTGCCCATATTGGTGGGCATGATATTAGAGATGATCGGGTTAAGTCTTTAGTTTATGCTTGTTTAGCAGGCAACGCAGCAAAAGATATTTTAAAAGATATTGGTATTGTTGTTGGTACAAAACTAACTACAAGTGCCATTAAAAACATTTCGGGCAAAACCATTGTCGCAATCAATCAAAAAGTAGGATTTCGTCTTTTTACTAAGTTTGGTGAAAAAGGGGTTATTAATTTAGGTAAGGCTGTCCCTTTAATTGGCGGATTTATCGGAGGTACATTTGATTCAGTTACCACTAATACCATCGGTAATATCGCCAGAGATACGTTTATTGCTACTTGATTTTGCCTAACAAGGAATTTTATGAGTTCAATTGAAGAATTTGTCACTGAATTGACCAAGCAAAAGAACACCTCAACAATAAGCAATCCATATTTAAATCAGGATATTGCTGATAATCTGCGTTTGTATCTTGGCGCAATGATCAAGATGGAGGGTAAGCGTGTTCTGTTGGTTGGAGAGGCTCCAGGCTACAAAGGGTGCAAAATAACTGGTATCCCCTTTACTAGTGGTAAAGCTTTTGAGAGATTTGATCATCCCCTTTTAAAGGAGATAGGCAGTCAGCTTAAACTTACCAAGATTGAATCTGAGAACACTGCCACAATTGTTTGGGAGTACCTATCCAAGAAGAATGACACACCTCTATTTTGGAACTCGTTTCCATTTCACCCTCATCCGAAAGACAATGAAAATAAAAATAGGGCACCAACTTCTGGAGAGGTTGAATTAGGTATAAATCATTTAAAAAGGCTCCATTCAATATATAAGCCTGAAGTTGTTGCGGGCATAGGAGGTAAAGGAGTCGAATGTGCTAAAAAAGCATTTCCAAAAGAAAATATTGTTTATATTAGGCACCCATCATTTGGTGGTAAGTCTGAATTTATAGATGGAATGGATAAAATCATTTAACAAAACGCTCAAATCGGACTCCGCAACACTGTCACCTTTTTGCTTACGCAAAAATAGTTGCCAACAATGCTGCAACGTTTAGCTTAACGTTAATATAAACTCACCATACTCACCATACTCACCATACTCACCATAATGTGAATAGTGAGTGTTAGAGCTTGGGCACTAACAAGCTTTTGTCCAGAAGTGGGTTAGAAAAGGTAACAATTTCTTCTTGTAAGACACTTTCATCATTTAGCCTACTTAGAGTTATACAGGTATAGTTTTATTTTCATATTCCGAGAAAAGCCCGCACTCTTGCCCAGTCTTTGAAAGGATCGGTACCAAAGTGTAAGACTTTACCTGTAAATAACTCCTGTCCTTTTCCTTCATTGTAATCATCAATAAGAAAATCTCCTTTTAGTAGATCTTTTCGTGGAGAGATTATTAGTCGATGCACATAATCCATACCTAAGTGTGTTTCAACCCAAGTTCGTTTTTCCGTATAGCAAAATGGATTCATGACGGATGGTGCTGTCAGGATAAATGGATCGTAATGCTGAGATGCTAATAACTGTCTCATAGCTTCAATACCACCTGTTATTGGTAGCAAATCATGAAAGAAACCAGGCCCACTTTGGGGGAATTGAATTTCAGGATAAAGCTTCAATGCTAGTTGATGGGCGCTTGCGTAATCACACAGGGTATCATCCATGTCGATATAGATAATTTTCTTACTCATATACTCATTTCCACTACATCCTCTTTAAAAGCATTATACAGCTAGGTCGTTTTCGCGCACGTTCCATGAAACCGTAAGTCATGGATGACAGAAACAGGGCACTTGCTATAGATGATTCTCATACTTTGTCATAGCTGAGGTTATTCGAATATCAAAACTTCGTAACCCATTTTTTCCAAAAGTGAGTTAATTCAATTGAAGCTCTTACGATCCAATACCCCACAGTTACAACGAAAAAAAGGCACATAGTGCCTTTTCGTTATTGCCCCCGCGGCGCCTTATCCCTCAAATATTCAAATCGCTCTCGTTCAAATATTCAACATTAATACGCTCCAGTATTAATGTTTTCTCAGATGCCGCTTATCGGAGCTAGCAATAACTAAGCTTTGAGAATTGGGATATCTATTCAATGTGGCCTAAATTTATGTTGTTTGGGGTCCTCATAAATACATAGAAACAAGTATGGGAAAATTATATAGAGGATGTTCAAGTCAGTTATTTGTTACAGACAATCCTTTAAACCTATTTATAACCTTGAACTAGCGCTATATGTTTCTTCATGCTTTATGGCACAATAATAGTTAAAGCTGTTTGTTATCTTCTAAGAAGGACCTTGATAAGCAATGAGCATTAACAAAATAAAGCTTACCGAAACGGATATCATTACTAAATTTATCATGCCAGCGATCAAAAATTCTGGCTGGGATGATATGTCGCAAATTCGCCAAGAGGTGAAATTGCGCGACGGTAAAGTCATTGTGCGTGGTCAATTGGGTGTGCGTAAAACGGTTAAATCGGCTGATATTGTGCTGTATCACAAACCCAGTATGCCGCTTGCTGTTATTGAGGCTAAAGCCAATAAACATGAAGTGGGTAAAGGCATGCAGCAAGGGTTAGATTATGCCCGTTTGCTTGAAGTTCCTTTTGTTTTTGCCTCCAATGGCGATGGCTTTATCTTCCATGATAAAACCAAGTTAGGAACACCTGAAGAAAACCAACTTGAATCAGAGATCCGCTTAGAAGACTTTCCATCACCACAAGAATTATGGGCTAAGTACTGCGTGTGGAAAGGTTATACCCAAACCCAGTTACCCATTATCAATCAAGAATATCATGATGATGGCACGGGTAAGCACCCTCGTTATTATCAACTGCAAGCCATTAATAAAACCATTGAAGCTATTTCATCGGGTAAAGACCGAGTGTTACTTGTCATGGCGACCGGTACGGGTAAAACCTACACCGCATTTCAAATCATCTGGCGTTTATGGAAGTCCCGCGCTAAAAAACGCATCTTGTTTTTAGCCGACCGTAACATTTTGGTAGACCAAACACGCATTAATGATTTTCAGCCCTTTGGCACTTCAATGACAAAAATCACTGGGCGCACGGTTGATCCTGCATTTGAAATTCATTTAGCCTTGTACCAAGCATTAACCGGCCCAGAAGAAAGCCAAAAAGCCTTTAAACAAGTCGACCCAGACTTTTTCGACCTAATCATTATCGACGAGTGCCACCGTGGCAGCGCTTCAGAAGACAGCGCCTGGCGTGAAATTTTAGAATATTTCAGCAGCGCAGCTCAAGTTGGCCTTACCGCCACCCCTAAAGAGACAGACCAAGTATCAAACTCCGACTACTTTGGTGAGTCTGTCTATACCTACTCACTCAAAGAAGGCATTGAAGATGGTTTCTTAGCACCTTATAAAGTCGTGCGAGTCGATATTGATGTCGATTTACAAGGTTGGCGGCCCACAAAAGGCCAGATCGATAACAACGGTGAAGTGATTGAAGACAGAATTTATAATCAAAAAGACTTCGACCGCACCATGGTCATTGATGAGCGCACCCAATTAGTAGCCGAAACTATTACCAACTACCTAAAACGCACCGACCCGATGGCCAAAACTATCGTGTTTTGTAACGATATAGACCACGCCGATCGCATGCGCCGTGCTATTGCCAATCTAAACCCAGAGCAAATGGCCAAGAATGAAAAGTATGTGATGAAAATCACCGGTGATGATGAGCTCGGCAAAGCGCAGCTCGATAATTTTATTAATCCTAAAAAAGCCTATCCTGTCATCACCACCACCTCCGAGTTAATGTCCACCGGCGTAGACGCCAAAACCTGTAAGTTAGTGGTGCTGGATCAAAACATTCAATCCATGACCAAGTTTAAACAGATCATTGGCCGTGGAACCCGCATTGATGATAGATACGGCAAGCTGTGGTTCACCATTCTCGACTTTAAAAAAGCCACTGAGTTATTTGCCGACGAACGCTTTGACGGTACACCAGAAAAAATCATTAAAGTGACACCTGAAGACATCGAAGATGAAAATGTTGATATTGACTCAGTTGGTGTTGAGGTAACGAATGAAAACGGTGCCGATGAGAATCAAAACCAACAGTCTGATGAACAACAAGATGGCGATCAAAACAGCATAAATGAGCCCCAAGGTGATGGCAGCTTTGATGAAGGTGAATGGGATGAAGGTGAGACCCGTAAAATACACAAATACCGCGTGTCGGGTGTTACTGTTAGCAAAGTTGCTGAGCGGGTAAAGTATTACGACAGCGACGGCAAATTAGTCACCGAATCTTTTAAAGATTACACCCGTAAAACCATGGCGAAACAGTTTAGCTCACTCGATGAGTTTGTTAAACGTTGGAATGAGTCTGACCGCAAACAAGCGGTGATTGATGAACTGGCACTAGAAGGCATTATTTGGTCGGCTTTAGAGGAAGAAGTGGGAAAAGAAATGGACCCCTTCGACATGATTTGCCACGTGGTGTACGACCAACCAGCATTAACTCGAAAAGATCGCGCAAACAATGTCCAAAAGCGCAATTACTTCACCAAATATTCAGCCACAGCACAAGCCGTACTGCAAAATTTACTGGTAAAATATGCCGATGTCGGCGTGCAAGAAATTGAAAACATGCAAGTGCTTAAAGTCGCCCCGTTTACCGAGTACGGCAATTTGAGTGAGATCGTTAAAAAAGGCTTTGGCGGCAAACAAGAATACGAGCAAGCCATTAGTGACCTAGAAGCGCAGATTTATCAAATTCATCAACAATCAGCCTAGCATCTGTTCTTTGTATTAGCACTTTGCATAAGCGCTTAATATTAGCTCTGTTTGTTAACAATAAAACACAACATCATTTTATACTGCGGCCAATAACAGCCGCAGTAATAGGTTAAGAGAATACTATGTCTATCAGTTCAGCAATTAAATCAATCCAAGATATTATGCGTAAAGATGCCGGTGTCGATGGCGACGCCCAGCGATTAGGGCAAATGTCTTGGTTACTGTTCTTAAAAGTGTTTGATGCCCAAGAACAAGAGTTAGAGCTGGAACTAGACGATTACCGCGAGCCAATCCCTGAAGCGTTTTTATGGCGCAACTGGGCGGCAGATAATGAAGGCATTACCGGTGATGAGTTGCTTGATTTTGTAAATGATGAGCTATTTTTACAACTTAAAAACTTCACTGCACCAATAGATAAAAACCCCCGTGGTTTTGTGGTAAAAGCGGCGTTTTCAGATGCGTTTAACTACATGAAAAACGGCACGCTGCTGCGCCAAGTCATCAACAAGCTTAACGAGATTGACTTTACCGACTCAAACGAGCGCCACTTGTTTGGTGATTTATACGAACAAATATTAAAAGACTTACAAAGTGCCGGTAATGCAGGGGAGTTTTATACCCCGCGCGCTATTACCAAGTTTATTGTGGCGGTTACTAATCCCAAATTGGGTGAGTCGATTATGGACCCAGCGTGCGGTACGGGCGGCTTTTTAGCTTGCGCCTTTGACCACGTTAAAGCCAACTACGTTAAAACCAGCGATGATCACCAAACCCTGCAACAGCAAATCTTTGGTGTCGAAAAGAAGCAGCTACCGCATTTATTGTGTACCACCAACATGATGCTCCACGGTATTGAAGTACCGGTGCAAATTAGACACGGCAACACCCTAAATAAACCGCTTTCAAGTTGGGACGAGCAAGTTGACGTTATCATCACCAACCCGCCATTTGGCGGCACCGAAGAAGACGGTATTGAGAAAAACTTCCCTAGCGAATTTCAAACCCGCGAAACTGCCGACTTGTTCCTGCAGCTGATTATTGAAGTATTAGCACAGCCTTCAGCCGGTAAAGAGGGAGGTAGAGCCGCAGTGGTATTGCCAGACGGCACCTTGTTTGGCGAAGGCGTTAAAACCAAAATCAAAAAAATGCTAATGGATGAATGTAATCTGCACACCATAGTGCGGTTACCTAATGGCGTGTTTAATCCATACACCGGCATTAAAACCAACATTTTGTTCTTCACCAAAGGCTCGCCAACTAAAGACGTGTGGTTTTACGAACATCCATACCCAGCAGGGGTAAAAAATTACAACAAAACCAAGCCCATGCGCTTTGAAGAGTTCGAAACAGAACTTGCATGGTGGGGCAACGAAGCCGATGGTTTTGCATCGCGGGTAGAAAACGAGCACGCCTGGAAAGTCTCAATTGAAGACATCATTGCGCGTAACTATAACCTCGACATTAAAAACCCACATGTGGGCGAAGTCATTAGCCATGACCCACAAACGTTACTAAGCGATTACGCCAAACAACAAGCCGATATTCAAGCACTGCGCGATCAACTAAAAGGCATCTTGTCAGCCGCATTATCGCCACCTTCGGCAGCATCAGATGGTGAGGGCAAGTAATGGCTGATCCAATGTTAAACCGTCGTCATTCCAGTGAAGACGGGAAACCAGAACTCTCATCACCAGAGAACTTAATCACCCAGAACATTGATATTTTGACGACCGCCATTGAGCGAAAATCCTCTGCAGGACGCGGCACTTCAAATAAGTTTTCATTATATGGCATCAAAAAGCTGCGTGAGTTGATTTTAGAATTGGCAGTGCGCGGCAAGTTAGTGCCTCAAGATGTTAATGATGAACCCGCTTCTGTATTACTGGAGCGGATTGCAGCCGAAAAAGCGCAATTGGTGAAAGAAGGTAAGCTTAAAAAACAAAAGCCTTTGCCTGTGATCTGTGATGATGAAAAGCCGTTTGAAGTACCTAATGGTTGGGTTTGGTTACGATTAAATGAAGCCGCTGAATATAATGGCAGACCAAATTTAGACCCCAAAAATATAACTGATAATACTTGGCTGCTTGATCTTGAAGATATTGAGAAAGACTCTTCAAGATTACTATATAAAGCTGTTTATTCAGAACGTGAATCAAAGTCAAATAAATCAACTTTTCAAAAAGGTGATGTTTTATATGGGAAATTGCGTCCGTATTTAAACAAGGTGATTATTGCAGATGACGATGGTGTTTGTACAACCGAGATTGTTCCAATTGTTCCTAATGAAGCGGTTAATGCTGAGTATTTAAAGTACCTGTTAAAATCACCAAGTTTTCTTAACTATGTTAATTCATTAATGTACGGTGTAAAAATGCCGAGGCTTGGAACAGATGATGCGATTAAAAGTATTCACCCAATAGCCCCACTAAAAGAACAACTCCGCATTGTCGCTAAAATCGATGAATTGATGAGCTTGTGTGATGCCCTAGAAGCGCAAACCGAAGCGAGCATTTCGGCACACCAAACCTTAGTCGAAACCCTGCTAAATGCACTATTACTTCCTAACACTACCCAGCCAGCAGATAACCAATCAGCCAGCCCTGAGCCTGCACTTAATGATAGCTTTATAGACAGCTGGCAACGTGTCGCCGAACACTTCGATACGCTATTCACCACAGAAGCCAGCATCGACACCCTAAAACAAACCATCCTCCAACTCGCCGTCATGGGTAAGTTGGTGGAACAAGATGAAAACGACGAACCAGCCGCCAAACTACTAGAACGCATCGCCGCCGAAAAAGCTCAGCTGATTAAAGACGGTAAAATCAAAAAGAAAAAGCCGTTACCTGCCATCACAGATGAAAAAAAGCCGTTTGAACTGCCGAATAGCTGGGAGTGGGTTTGCTGGGGCGACTTGTTAGCATATGACGATGCTGCTTTCAAAAGAGGCCCTTTTGGTAGTTCTTTAACTAAAAGTATGTTTATTAACAAAGGTTATAAAGTTTATGAACAATATTGCCCGATAAATGACGACTGTTCTTTTGAAAGATATTACATTAGTGATGAAAAGTTTGAAGAGTTGAAAGGTTTTGCTGTTAAATCAGGTGATTTTTTAGTTAGTTGTACGGGAGCTACACTAGGCCGAATTACTCAAGTTCCTCGACAATTTAAAGAGGGAGTGATTAATCAGGCATTACTAAGAGTTAGAATTAACAATGATGTTTTTGATGCAGAGTTCTTTAAATTGCTTTTCCGCTCACCATTTTTTCAAAGAAGTATTTTTGCAAATTCAAAAGGTTCAGCTATTCCTAACTTGAAGGGGGTGAATGATTTAAAAGCGATGACTATTCCATTTTGTTCTATAAACGAACAACATCGCATCGTTGCGAAAGTCGTTGAGTTAATGGCGCTGTGTGAACAACTCAAAGCCCGCTTAAGTGACGCCCAAACAACTCAACTCCACCTCACCGACGCTATTGTCGAACAGGCGATTTAACAACATACCTTAACTATAAAGAAATAAAAATATATGGAAATATTAGAGAATTTATTGCGCAGTTTAGATACACAATCGGTAAGTAGTGCCATTTTAGTATTGATGGTTATAGTGTGTGCATTAGGGTTATTTTTTACCAAACAAGCCAAGCAAGTTGAATTCGTCAATTATGTGCCGACCTTATTAACGACTATGGGGATTTTTGGTACGTTTTTAGGCATTGTTTTAGGCTTGTTAGATTTCAATCAGCTTGATATTGAGGCCAGTATTCCGCCTTTACTTGAAGGATTGAAAACCGCATTTATTACCAGTTTGGCGGGTATTTTACTCTCATTGGTATTCAAAACATTATCGACATTTTCTTTTTTAAAACCCAAACAGGTTGAAGAAAGTATTTCTCATGCTACGCCTGAAGCGATATTGGGTGCAATGCAGGCGCAAGTGACTGAAACGCGCACTTTAAAAGATGCACTTGTCGGTAATGAAGAGTCCACTTTATTTGGGCAACTTAAAATTCTGCGCGGTGACATTAATGACAATGCCAAATTGTCAGTGAAAAATCTGCAAGAACAATCAACCAAGCAGCAGGAAAAGTTTGACGCATTTTCTGAAAAGCTGTGGCTAAAATTGCAAGACTTTGCTGATACGTTATCTAAATCTGCTACTGAGCAAGTCATTGAAGCCCTCAAGCAAGTGATTACAGATTTTAATAATAATTTAACTGAGCAGTTTGGCGATAACTTTAAGCAACTTAATGAAGCCGTGATTAAGCTTGTTGAATGGCAAGAAAACTATAAATTACAACTTGAGCAAATGCAGCAGCAATATGCCCAAGGTGTTGAGTCAATTTCAGCGACAGAGTCTTCGGTTGCGCACATTAGCGAGCAAAGCAAAATCATTCCGGAATCGATGAATGAACTAAAAGGCGTAATGGAAGTAAATCAACATCAACTGGCTGAGCTTGAACGACATTTAGAAGCCTTTAAATTAATGCGTGATGAAGCGGTTAAAGCAGTACCTGAGATTAGAGCCCAAGTACAAAGCACCGTAGAAGATATATCAGCGGCAGTGACTACGGCCAGTGACCATTACAAGACGCTTCTATCAGAGTCAGATGATTACATTAAAGCGCATGTTAAAACATCAAATGAATTACTTGAGAAATTTGCCAGCGAAACTGAAAAAGGCATTAACAGTGTTGGAACCCGTTTGACTGAGAGCTCTGAGATTATCAGTAAGAACATCGATACTGCTGCTAATGAGTTTACCAATAATACAACCCGCACAAACGAAAGCTTACAAACTAGTTCTGATTACCTGCAATCACAAACTGAAATTATTAAACAGCATTTACAAGATGCGGTAAGTGATCTAAATAGCACCATGCGTGACATGATTGCAAATTTAGTAGTTGATGCTAAAGACATGAACTCAACAATGAAAGAAGCCAATAAAAACTTGGTTACTGACACTGAGAATGTCCGTGACACAGTAGTTAAATCAGCAGAAAAATTACAGCAAAGACTTAATGAAGTTATTGATGATGCTGCGACGCAACAGATTAACCAAGCTAAACGCACATTTGATGCCATGGAAGAGCAAGTTAAGCAGCAAGTTGGCTTAACCGGTGAAGCGGTCGACTCGCAACTTAAACTGATTGATACCGCCATGCAGCAGGAAATCACTCGTGTGATGAATGAAATGGGTCAAGCGTTAGCTCAAGTCAGTGGCAAGTTTGTTGAAGATTATATCAAATTGACTAAAGCGATGAATGAAGTTGTTAGTCAGCGAGTAGCCTAATGGATAAAATATTTGGCACGAGCCACAGTGCACAGGACAGTGGCGAACATTGGTTGACTGTGTCTGATTTAATGGCTGGTTTAATGATGGTTTTCTTGTTCATTGCTATCGTTTTTATGATGATAACGCAAAAAGAAAACGACAAAATTAAAGATGTGGCTGTTGCTTACCAAGAAAACCAAGTGGCAATTTATCAAGCTTTGGAAGAAGAGTTTAAAAAAGATCTCGATAAATGGGGCGCTACTATAGACAAGGAAACATTAGCCTTTAACTTTCAATCACCTGATGTGTTATTTGCTAATAATGAAACGCGTTTAAGTGATGCATATAAAGAAATTCTTAACGATTTTTTTCCCAGATATATCAATGTTCTAGCACCATATAGAGAATCGTTAGATGAAATAAGAATAGAAGGGCATACGTCAAGTTTAGGAATTCGTGGTTCATCAGATGCAGAAGCCTATTTCTATAATATGCAACTATCGCAAGGTCGTACCCGATCCGTCTTAGAATATGGATATGCGCTGATGCCAGCTGATGCTGAGTGGATAAAAGCAAACATTGCAGCAGTTGGTTTTTCTTCATCTCGTTTAATTTTGAACGATGGTGTAGAAGATGAAGCAATGTCTCGTCGAGTTTCGTTTAGAGCAATAACGAACGCTGATATTCAAATTAAACGGATATTAGAGGCTCAGTAATGAAACTGACTGTTGATTTAAGTGCATTGCATCGCGCTGTTGCGCCACTAGGAAACGTGACTACTCATTTTAATATTGCTAGCCGTTCTGCTGAACTTGAGAGTATTGCTAGCCATTTAACTAAAGGATTAATCCTCGGAAAAGATATTCAATTAGACCAAATTGATGGGTCTGATGGGATTTTGAATTTTGACGGTCATCAGGTCATGCTTTATATCCCTGATCAGGGTGATGATATTGAAGTCGTCTTGGCGGACGGAAAGCAAGGCCGACGAATTCATGTCGCTGAATGTTCTACGTTAGATTTTATGAGACATACTGGGCGCTTCAAGAGATATGATGTCATTAGCCGTGTTGATGGCTTATTTCCTGTTTTTGGATCGAACTATGGTACCCATGACGATATAAAAGGCGAAGCAGATTTAGGTGTTTGTAAAAATTGCTTAAAAATTCTTAATTATAAGGGATATGCAACGCAGAGCTATTCGGTTAAAGCACAAGTGTTTAGCCTCTTTTCATTTGAGCAGTTTTTTGAAGTGTATAGTTCCTATTTTAAAAGTTTGCCTATTAACAGTGCCAAAGCATCAAGCAATTACACTGCAGATTGGCCTGCTATCTCATCAAAGGTAAGAAGTGATTTAAATTACACTTGCGAACAATGTGGCGTTTATCTAGCAAACGACTCTAAGCTATTGCATACACATCATATTAACGGTAACAAAGCGGAGAATGGACTTAGTAATTTAAGGGGGCTTTGTGTTGATTGCCATAAAAAACAACCACATCATGGACACTTATATGTAAGCAATGATGATGTACTTAAAATAAACCAACTTCGCCGTGAACAAAATAAATTTGATGTATTTGATTATAATAATATCCGAGAATGTGCAGACACAGCATTAGACGGTCTATTGCAAAAGTGTCAATCAATGAGATTACCTGGTGCAGAGTTAGGAATCGTCATCAATGACAAAAATAATATGATTGCCATTGATCTATGCTGGCCCAGACGTAAAGTTGCAGTATTAATCAACATGTCGAATGCGAAAGCATTGAGAGCTTATGGTTGGAATGTGTTTACTGCATTTGATGCATTAAACAATTTTGAAGTATTTCAGGCACAAGTTAGATAAGAAATTTAGTGTATTTTTGCAAGGTCTGTAAATGTTAAATTCAGAACAAATTCATAAGCTTTTAATTAAGTTAACAGGTTCTCATGATGAAAGTAGCCACCCTTGATATGCATATGAACACCGCCTTGATCAAGATTCTTATATTTATGTTAAACGTAAATCAGATCGTGTTGTTTCAAAGCAACCATTAGTGCTTCATCCAAATATCATTAATTTGAGAGATAAGATTGATGCAATTGAAGGGCTTGATACTGATTGGCTGCCAACTAAAAATACCAGTTTTCGTCGATATCCAAGGCTTAATGGCACATCACAATATGGTTATGGCTTTAACGTTGAAAGTGAAGGTGCTATCCATCAATTACTGTCTTTGATTGGCGTCGCCAATGCGTTTCCTAAAAATAATAACACTAAACAATCAACTAAAGCAGGTGGCAACATGGCTGCATTAAACCAAATTTTGTATGGACCCCCTGGTACTGGTAAAACCTACAATACCATTAACCAAGCACTTGCTATTGTTGATCCTGCTTATTTAACTGAATATGAACATGACCGCCATAAAATCAAAGCCCGCTTTGATGAGCTAGTGACAAAGAATCGTATTGGTTTTGTTACCTTCCATCAAAGCTTTAGCTATGAAGATTTTGTTGAAGGATTAAAGGCTAATAGCGATAACGGTGTACTGTCATATAGTGTTGACCCTGGTGTGTTTAAATCGATATGTGAACGAGCAAGTTCAAGCCATTTACAGGTGGTATCTGTCGATGCTTTTGATGATGCAGTTATACAGCTTCAAGAAAAATATGAAGAAGCTGACGACCGTATAGAAATGGAAACTGTACGTGGAAAGAAGTTTGAAATCGAATATGTTGGTGGCGCTACTTTTAAAATATTCCCACACTCAACTGAAAGCACAGACCCTAAATATGTCGCCTCAATAGCGAATGTGAGAAAGCTTTATCTAACAGGATCGAAACAAGATATCTATAACACCTCCTATGTAGAAGGTTTTTTACTCTACTTGAAGAAACACTTTGGACTAAAAGAATATGTGCCTGAAGTTGCTGACCATGAAACTACGCAACAACCATTTGTCCTTATCATCGATGAAATCAACCGTGGTAATATTTCAAACATCTTTGGTGAATTAATTACCTTAATCGAGCCAAGTAAACGAGCAGGTGGCGCTGAAGCACTATCAGTCAAATTGCCTTATTCGAAAGAGTCATTTTCAGTGCCTTCGAATCTGCATATTATCGGTACTATGAACACCGCAGATAAATCGCTAGCTCAAGTCGATATAGCGCTGCGTCGTCGCTTTGAATTTGTTGAAATGATGCCACAACATGGCTTACTTTCAGGTATTGCTATTGATGGTATTGATGTCGCGAAGATGCTAAAAACGATTAATCAGCGTATTGAGTTGTTGTATGACCGTGAACATACCATTGGTCATAGCTTCTTTTTGCCATTAAAAGATGATCCAACCATTGGGCGTTTGGCACGTATTTTTGAGTTAGAAATTCTTCCTTTATTAGAAGAATACTTTTTTGAAGACTGGGAACGTGTTGGCCAAGTATTGGGTGACCACCTAAAAACCGATGCCAGTTTACAGTTTATTGAAGAGAAGTTTACTGATAGCTCAGTATTACAGTTGATGGGAAATGATTGGTCACAAGATGGCATTAGGCCTTATCAACGCAATGATGCTGCATTACGTAATCCTGACGCATATAAAGGTATTTATGATGCGCAACAAGGTTAATAATGTCACTGTTAGAGAGTTTGCCTTATTAACTAAGGGCGGTAATAACCACAGCATAGATTGCCACTCAATCCCTAAATCAGCGTTTGAGTGGTTATTGGCTAATGGTGTTAGTAATGGCGATAGTCAACGTGAATTGGTTAAAGCTAAGCGATACGGTAAATCTATTGCACTTCAGGTCATTAACTTTGTTGGTGTGTTAGAGACTCCCTGTAAAACGCGTATAGAAATTCTACCTAAAACGTCAACTGATGCTTGTGAACCTGCATCAGCCCGTAAAATTTTGCTAAAGATGTTAGCTAGTGTTGAAAAGTTAAAGTTAGAAGAATTTCAACAATCTCAATTACAACTTTTGAAGCAACCGCTTTATGAGCTATTGATTACGCATTTTTTAAAAGCCGTTTCAAAGCTTGTACGGCAAGGTATTAGAAATGAGTACCAACGTATTGAGCGTGAATCGCCTTACCTAAAAGGGCAGTTGCAAGTTGCTAAACAACTCAGGCAACGTCCTGGTAAGCAACATCATTTTCATGTTGCTTATGATATCTATAACGCTAATCGCGCTGAAAACCGTTTACTGCACTCTGCATTGAAGCAAGTACTTAATTGGTCTAAGTCGAGTGCAAATCAACGGTTAGCTCGCGAATTACTGTTTGTATTTAATGATATAAATTTGTCTACGAATTATTCGTTAGATTTTAGGCTGTGGAAGGATGATAGAGGACTTGCTCATTACCGGCCTTTAAAGCCATGGTGTGAACTGATTTTGAGTTATCAATCACCTGTAGCAATGGTCGGCAATCATGATGGGTTATCTTTCTTATTTCCGATGGAACAGCTATTTGAGCGTTATGTTGCCAAGCAGCTAAAGCGTCAGTTACCGTCATATTTAACGTTAAGAGAGCAGGTGTCTAGCCATTGCTTAACCCACCATAACGGCAATGATTGGTTTAGGCTAAAACCTGACATTGTGGTTTATGATAAATCAAAAGTGGTTACTGTGATGGATACCAAGTGGAAGCTGCTTGATGCTTCACTTAATACCACAAAGCATAAGTACAACTTGAGTCAGTCAGATTTGTACCAGTTGTTTGCCTATGGTGAAAAGTACCTTAAAGGCCAGGGTGATCTGTACTTGATTTACCCCAAGCATATTGGCTTTACTGAGCCTCTAGCAAACTTCGACTTTAAACCAGGGTTAAGGCTGAATGTGGTGCCATATGATCTTGCAACTGACGAGTGTCCTCTACAAACCCTAACTAGGCCAAATATGCATTTACTGACAGCTGTTTAGATGCAGGCTTAATCACGATGTAGCACAAGTGTTAGAGTGCTATATAATTGATTCTGTCAGTTCAGTTTGGCCATTGTTGTAAAAAAAGCGAACCCAAACGGGTTCGCTATAGTTGGTTGCTAATGACATTAATTTAATGCATTAACGTATTCTGCCCACAATACCGCTGCAAATTCAAAGTAATCTGTTGGGCACAGGCCAAACATTTTTTGAAATTGAGTCGAGTACAGCTCACAGAACATTGCTATTTCATCTTTATACATGAGCAATATTTTTAGCATATCCAAACCAATTAAGTATTGTTCGTCGAAATTGGCATGCTCATTCAGGATATATTGACTAATACTGATCCCAAGCATGTGTCCTTGATTATCAAGATGAAGATAAATATATCGATTAAACCCTAATTTTGCAGAATCATTGTTACTGTCAACATCTGCCAGTAGTAATAGTGAACAGCGTTGAATACTATTACTTGATTTTGGGTGTAAACGAAAGATTTGAGATTGGTCCATATTTAACTCCTAGTTAATTGTTTTTGGCCTCAAAAATAACTAGGTACCGAGTGGGGAAATTTTTTGATTTTTAGAATATGTTCTATTTATTTGCAGATTAATTTGTTCAATTAAGATTGTTTTGGTTGAAGCGCAGACATGAAGCCAGTCATAAAAAAAGCGAACCCAATTGGGTTCGCTAGATGGCGATTACTGTGCGTCAGCAGCAATAATCAAATCAGACAAAAATTGTTCCGCTGCTTCAAAGTAATAGTTCGGATGTATCCCAAAAATACTCACAAATTCTTTGCTGAATAGTTCGCAAAAAGCGGCAATATCGTCGATGTAAATCAATAGCATCATATAAGCATCAATACCTTCAAGATATTGAGTTTGAAACTCTGGATTAGATTCAAGTATTGACTTGCTGATACTGATACCAAGTATTTGACCTTCTACATTTCGATGTAAATAAATGTATTTATTGAAGCTTAATTGAATCTCATCATTCTCAAGTTTATGATCTGCCAGTAGCAAAACTGTGCTGTGATCAGTCCACGGCGACTTTGATTGACGTTTATAAACTCTAATAAGCTGTTGTGTCTGTGGCTTGTTCATAACAATTCCAAGTTGATGTCCTCATTTGTAACTAGGATTTACCGAGGAAAATTATTCACAACTTAAGAACTTTTTCACGAAATCAGTTGCCAGCTTAATGTCAGCAGCTTTGATCGTTTGTCGACTCAAATTCTGCTTAATTTGATGGCGAAAAAATTCAGTTTCAACATCGGCTTCATACTGCATATTGTCCCGATTTCTCATTACTTTTTCAGCGTCTACAGCCTTCACAAGTAGTTTGAGTAGGCTTGCTAGATTATCTATTTTTTGATTAAAAGGTTGATGTTGATTCATGATTGTTTCTCATTAGTGTCGATGAATTGTCAAAACTAAATAGAAACCAGTAGTGCGAAATATACCGAACGTAAATTTTAAATACCCATGGGTTACGTCACGGTCATTAATATCCAACTTTAATGAGGTCATAAAAGTAAACTGGTTGGACGATTTATTTTCCTTAAGAATAATCGTCCAATTATTTTAGAGTTTATGAAAATGCGATTAAGGCATTAATTTTTCAATATTATCTGAGTAACTAATCATTTCATTCGTGCAATCTTTTTCGATAACATGGGCATAGCGCTTGGTAGTTTCTGCACTTTTATGCTTCATTGCTTTACGCGTTTTTTCAAGATCTTTTGTTTGACTAGCGTGTCTTGTTGCAAACGTATGCCGAATTATTCGAAAGTCAAAATGCTTAAAGCTTAACTGCTTTTTTAATCGTTTTTTCACGGTCTTATAGCAAGTAATATGAGCATGTTCACAGCCTTTCCTTGCGCTAGGAAATAACCACTTCGAAGGTGTGCGATTTTTGTGAGAATGATGCTTTAACCATTCGCTTAATATTTTTTGCAGCGAGGGTGTTATAGTAATTGTTTCGTCTTTTTTAATCTTCCCATTTTTACCGCGTATAGTCATGGTGTTATTGATAAAATCGATATCACCTTTTTTTATTGAAAGTGCATGCGAAGGTCGCAAACCGGTATGAATGCATAGAAGGGTTAGTGGAGTGAAGTAATCACAGTATGAGCATTCAGAGTCATAATTTACATTATCTTTATCTCGTTCGGTGAGTAAGGAGAATAACTCACGGAGCTCTTCGGCATGATAATATTTATACTCAAAATTATCAATTTTTAGTTTCAGAGAAGTACTTTCGAGTTGCTTATCATAGTCAAATGGATGTCGCGGGTCTTCTGATGCTGATTTTATTGCTGCTCTTAAACGACTCATAGCTCCTTTTAGTGTCGATTCGGCTAAATCATATTGCGACTTGCCAGAGTTTATTTCATTGCTTGTGAGCTTTATCATGTGGCGAGTTAACCATTTGAGTAAATCATTTTTTGTAATGGTATTGATAGGTTTATCGAGTAAATTTAGGAAATGATTTTCGATAATTTTTATCGGTTTGTTAGCCGTTTTTGGATTTTGTAGATATTTAAGGTTGAAATATACTTTCAAATATTGAGACAAGGTTGGGACTGACTGATGTGAGTGAGTGTGATAGCCATTTTGATAAATTGCTTTGCTTTCATTGATTGAATTTATATGCTTAGTGATAAGTTCTTCGAGTTCCTTCGATTTCGATAAATTGCAAATTTTGATATACGGTGCATTTTTTAGATGAGATAAACGTATTCGACTATAAAAAACAATAGCATTAACATCATTTTGTAGTTTGAATTTATTGTCATCAAAAACAAACTTATTGCGATAAAAACGAACTCTCAAACCGCGATAAGTTTTAAAGCGCAGCTCCAAAAGTTTTAAATCACCTTGAACCCAGCTGATCAACTTAACTCGCATTTTTTCAACTTTTTCCTCAGAAGTGTTGATATTCATCGTAGCGCTAAGAAATTCATCAGATAGTGGTGTTTCAGGATTGAGTTTTAACGCAGCAAATTGCGGCAAGATACAGTTAAGAATTAATCTGGTTATCGTCACTTTAGACATTCCTATATAATTGTTTAGACGGTCGTATAGTGACAAATAAAATTTTTTGAAAAAAATTTAGGGTTATGCCGTAATTTTAAAGTTAGTGCAGTTTGTTGAGCTTGATTGAGCGGTGGTTAAAGCTGTTTTTAGGCATAATCATAATTTTTTTATTGTTGCAAAATTATTTACTGTGTTGTTTTTAACGACACGGAAATATGAAATGTTAACTGCAGAAAATAAAATTTTGTTTAATGAAAAAGAAGCTTCAAAGTACATCAGTCTGTCGGTGAGTTTCTTGCAGAAAAGTCGAAATAAAATGAGTTCAGATATTGAAGAGGGACGAGCACCTGCATTTGTCAAAGTAAAGAACAGGGTTCTTTATCGTAAAGATGATTTGCTCAATTTTGCTAACGGACTAACACGTCGTGGTACCAAGCAATATGATGTGCAAGATCCATGGTCAAACAAGTGCGTGGTAGCCAAATCAACATTAGCTACCCATAACCTCCGGTCATACTCAAAAGAGTCTGAAAATGACTTGTACACGCAACTGTGTGGTTAGCCAGCATAGCTACATTCATTAGCTTCAACTTAGCTCGAATTATTAAGCCGCCAGAGTACTGTGAGGAGAAAGTCGGATTTAGATCCACTCATTAACTTCCATTGAATTAGATTAGAATAATTCAGTATCCCTACCTAAGCGGGTTGAGCATTATCATATGTTCAGCCCGTAGTGGTATTCAAACCGATTTTTCGCTCCGATGTGATTTCATTCAATTTGTTCTATTCACCATTTATCGCGTACAGACATTGTATATGCGCTGGCAAACATGGCGTCTTTCGACAGCTGATGATGAAGTTATGCTTGCAGAAGTGGATTAAGGTATTAATATTGAGTTAGCACCCTTTTGCATAGATTTGCATACGTGTGTGCGATATATGTGCGATCGTTTATCAATTCAAGATTGAAAAATATGGCGTTACCTAAAAATAAGGCACAAAAAAACCCATTGAATCAATGGGCTTTTTTGTTTTCTAATTGGTGGCCCCTCCCAGACTCGAACTGGGGACCTGACGATTATGAGTCGTATGCTCTAACCAACTGAGCTAAGGGGCCGACTTAAGATAGTCGTCACTATCGAAAGCGTGTGCAGTATACGAAGTTTATTTGTGGTTGTCACCTCTGATTTTGCAAGAATTCTGTTGAAATGATTCAACTGGTTATCTGTTAATCAGTGCAACTAAATATCAAATAAAATTCTGGCAGATATTGGTCGCAGTTTAAGATGAAATAAATACTTTGATCACAGTTGTGGCTAATGATTTTTTTTAGTCGAAAAATAACGGGTTAGTGATTATGTCATTCCTTATGGATCTCGGGTGTGAGTGAGTCTATAAAGTCAGTCCCAAATGAGAACTATCCTCAATGACAGCTGTTCGGCGCAATGCTGCGAAAAAAGACAATACCCCTTCAATTAAGTGATGCTATAACGCATGTTTTTGCATGTTCTGTGACGACGATGTGCGTGCTGGGTTTTGCTTTGTTAGGTTTTGTGATCATGCGGGTCGATGGTGTTTTAAGATGCGGGTGTCGCTCACGTTAATCGTGCAAATTTCGAGCTGATTTAAAGGTTGAGACTAAGGTCTTAAGTATTTGCAGTATCTTGCGTTTATCTCTGTTAAAAAGGTAGTCAAGGTGTGATTGCGTCAGTCTGTAAACCCATGTACTGCCCCATAATAATGTCTTCTTAAATAGCGAGAATGGTTATGGATGCAAGTGACAATTATTTTTATTGTTTTTAGACGAAAAATTGGCTTGAGCTTGAAATCAAGGTAACAACAAAACAAGCACGAGTGTAGATTTGCGGTCTTAAATAGTGTGGGAATAAATGCTTGCATGATATCAGTAGAAATGAACATGCGGGAACGTCTGACCAAAAGCTCATCTTGGTTATGTCGAGGTCATCAAGTTTGATGCGTAGTCGGCATAAAGTTTTTTAGATGGGGTCTACTAGGACTCTGTTCACATAGAGATGACATGAATGGGGATACACACATGTTGCAATCTAATTTGAAAGTGCTTGCAGATAAGCTAGGCCAACTCCTTGAGCCTTCAAGAGTCAATACCGATTACATACGCCGCGTGGCATGGGGTACAGACGCTTCTTTCTACCAAAAACGTCCACAAATGGTAGTCCACACTAAAGATGAAGCTGAGGCGTCAAAAGTCTTGGCGCAATGTTATCAGAGCTCTACTCCTGTGACATTTAGAGCCGCAGGTACAGCGCTTTGTGGTCAGGCGATTTCTGATTCAGTTCTGATGGTCGCAGGTCTTCATTGGAATAATTTTAAGGTGTTAGAGGGCGGCAAGAAGGTACAAATGCAGCCCGGAGTGATTGGCTCTAGACTTAATGGTGCACTGGCACCTCTGGGATGGAAGTTTGGTCCCGATCCGGCCACGATTGCCTCGGCGATGGCCGGTGGTATTGTGGCTAATAATGCTTCTGGTATGAACTGTGGTACGCACCATAACTCTTATCAGTTAATTGACTCTGCTCGAATTATATTTGCTGATGGTTCGATTTTAGACACCGCAAGCAAGCAAAGTCGTCAAGTGTTTAAAAAACATCACCCTGAGATGATCAAAGGCATTGAAGCCATTCGTGACGAAATCATGGCTGATAAAGAATTAGTTAGTCGTATCAAGCGTAAGTACTCGATTAAAAACGTGACTGGCTTTGGTATGAATTCATTTGTAGATCATCAAGACCCTATCGACATTATCTTACACTTGATGGTTGGCTCGGAAGGTGCGCTCGGCTTCTTATCAGAAATCACCATGAAAAGTGTGGTGAAAAACAAATTCTCTGCGTCGTCTATGGTTTATTTCGATTCACTTCGCGGTGCTTGTGAGGCGATTGTTGAGCTGCGACGAGATGCCTTCAAAGAGACCAACGCGGCGGAGTTGTTAGATAACTTCGCTCTGAAAGCTGTTGCCCAGTCTAAGTATGAAACACCAGACTTCTTAAACAATGTGCACAAAGATGTGACGGCCGTATTATTCGAGACCTTTGGCGATAACCAAAAGCAGATCGATGCCAACGTTGCTAAAATGTCAGCGATTATGGCAAAACATGGTTTGTATCATGACGTCGAGTTCACCCAAGATCCTGCTGTAATTACCAATATGTGGGCTATTCGTAAGGCGATTTTCCCGCTCGCAGGTTCAATGCGTCCGGTCGGCACGTCTTGTATTATCGAAGATATAGCCTTCCCAATTGAAGTGTTGCCGCAGGCAACCATAGATTTACAAAACTTATCTTTTGCCCATGGTTATGATGATGCGGTGATTTATGGTCACGCACTTGAAGGTAACTATCACGTTATCTTCGCACAAGACTTCTCCTCTAAAGCTGAAGTGGATCGTTTCGAAGGCTTTATGCAAGGGATGTGTGATCTTGTTGTGGGATATGACGGCTCGCTTAAGGCAGAGCATGGCACCGGATTTGGTATGGCTGCCTTCGTTGAAAAAGAATGGGGCACAGCAGTCTATGACTTGATGAAGCGAGTCAAGAATACGCTTGATCCAAACGGTATTTTAAACCCTGGCGTCATCATTAATGACGACCCACTTTGCCATGCTAAAGGCTTTAAGCCTATGCCAGCAGTGCATAGTATTGTGGATAAATGTATTGAGTGTGGATTTTGTGAACCGCATTGTGTGGCTCATGGTTTAACCCTGTCTCCACGCCAACGTACCGCCGTTGCGCGCGTGATGAAAACGCTAGAAGCCACGGGCAACGAGCCTGATGTCTTGGCGGCGCTGAAAAAGGACTATCCTTACTTTGCTATTGACACCTGTGCTGCAGATGGCCTGTGTAAGCTAGGTTGTCCAATGGCGATTGATACCGGTAAATATATGAAGGTATTGCGAGCCGAAGGGGCCAGCAATATGGATAAGAAAATTTCTGATTTCACTGCCGATCGTTTTGGCACTATGGAATCGGTCGCTCGATTTGCGTTAGGTGCCACCGATATTACCCGTAAAGTGATTGGCGAGTCTGGTATGGGCGCTATAACCAAAATCGTGCGTAAAGTTATGCCAGGTATGCCGGTGCCGTTATGGACTGAAGGGATGCCGACACGAGGCAAAGCCTTGCCAACTCGCAAAACCAATGGTGACATGAAAGCCGTGTACTTCCCTGCATGTTTGAACCGCATGATGGGCACTAGTGCTAAACATGACGATCAGCGCTCTTTACCCGAAACCATCGTGAGCCTATTTGAAAAGGCCAATATTGAGATAATTCTAGGTGAGAAAACCAAAGGTTTATGCTGTGGGCAACCTTGGGAGTCTTATGGTCATGATGATGCGGCCGACCGTAAGTCTGATGAACTCTCGGTGTGGTTGTTAAAAGCCTCTAATAATGGTGAGTATCCTATCCTAGTGGCAACCACTGCTTGTCTTGAGCGGATGCGCCGTGCTTGTGATAGCCGTTTGCAGATGTATGGCCCTGAAGAGTTTGCTTTTGAATTCATGGTTGACCGTATGCAAATAAACAAAGTTGTTGAAAAAGTAGCTGTTCACCCAACCTGTACCACGCGTAAGCTCGGTATGGCAGGCAAATTAACTGAACTTGCCAAGCTTTGCGCCACTGAAGTAGTGGTGCCAGAGAATGTAGGTTGTTGTGGTATGGCGGGCAACCGCGGTATGAATTACCCTGAGCTTAATGAACATGGACTTCGTCATTTAAAAGAAGAGACCAAAGATAAAGGTTGTACCCATGGTTACTCAGTATCTGCAACCTGTGATGTTGGTTTAACGACGCACTCGGGTATTCCATATAAAAACATCTTAACGCTTCTTGATAAAGCAGCGAGCAGAAAACAGCAATAAACCGCTGATGTCATCCTTGATTAGCCCACGCAATAGCGTGGGCTTTTTTTATCTTAAGTTTGCAGGAACAATTGAATTATCATCGCTCACGTCACTTGACGATCCCATCGATGGCATGTGTTGACCAACATGACCTAATGCGGATAGTTTTTCTAAAATGTCGTCAAGAGAGTGTTGTGAAGGCTATATCTTTGCATGGGCATAGGCATAGGCATGAGCATTTAGGCTTAATCTGATAAGTCATTATGCCGCGTAAATTATACCAGTTCCATTAATAATGTGCTCAATCAGAGTCACTCAGGTTTTTCAGTTTGAGGCGCATTGTTGAAATAATGGTTGTTCCCTTATAAAACAATGCAACAAAAAAATGGAAAGCCTGAGTGGCTCCCAAGGGCGGTTTTCTGCACCTTCTATACTGCTTAATATGATTTTGACGTACGACTGCATGGATGCAGGAGATAGAGCAACGCAGGAGCTGTTGCCGAGAACAACTATGCCTACAATCCTATTACTTGCCTAGAAGGCGCAGAATTCCCGCTGAATGACCAGATAATTATTAGAATTGGTATTAGATAAAAAATTACAACTAGCAGCTTAGAATGCAAATAAAAAAACCCAGCGTATGCTGGGTTTTCATGATCATAGAAGACTAAACCGTCAGTTTACTCGTCTAGGAAAGACTTTAATATTTCAGAGCGAGAAGGGTGACGTAACTTACGTAACGCTTTGGCTTCAATTTGACGAATACGTTCACGTGTTACATCAAATTGCTTACCCACTTCTTCTAAGGTGTGGTCTGTATTCATATCGATACCAAAACGCATACGCAGTACTTTTGCTTCACGAGCGGTTAGGCCTGCTAAGACTTCGTGTGTGGCGTTCTTAAGACTTTCGCTAGTTGCTGAGTCAAGTGGTAGCTCCAGGGTCGTGTCCTCGATAAAATCACCCAGATGCGAATCTTCATCGTCACCGATTGGGGTTTCCATTGAGATTGGCTCTTTAGCAATTTTCAGTACCTTACGAATTTTATCTTCAGGCATCATCATACGTTCTGCTAATTCTTCAGGAGACGGCTCTCGGCCCATTTCTTGAAGCATTTGACGAGAAATACGGTTTAACTTGTTGATCGTTTCGATCATGTGTACTGGAATACGAATAGTACGTGCTTGGTCAGCAATTGAACGGGTGATTGCCTGACGGATCCACCACGTTGCATACGTCGAAAACTTATAACCACGACGGTATTCGAACTTATCTACGGCCTTCATCAAACCAATGTTACCTTCTTGAATTAAATCCAAGAACTGTAAACCACGGTTGGTGTACTTTTTGGCAATAGAAATAACCAAACGTAAGTTAGCTTCAACCATTTCTTTTTTCGCACGACGAGCTTTCGCTTCACCGATAGACATGCGACGGTTAATGTCTTTAATGCCTGCGATGGTTAAGTCGGTTTCGACTTCAATAGCCCCCAACTTTGTCACACAACGCGTTACGTCATCGGTGATCATCCGCAAACCTTCAGCATAAGGCTTGGTGCTTGCTTTTTCTTTGTTAAACCAATCTAAATTTGTTTCATTGCCGGTGAATGCTTTAATAAAGTTTTTCTTTGGCATCTTAGCTTGTTCAACACTAAGCTTAATGACTAACCGTTCTTGAATTCGTACGCGATCCATCATGCTGCGCATGCTTTTGACTAAACGATCAAATTGTTTAGGGATTAAGCGGAATTCTTTGAATAATTCACCGATAACAAATAATGAGCCTATCGCTTCAGGATGATCACGGCCTTTTTCAGCAATAATACCTAAGCTTTTTTCGTAGGCTTCTCTGAGTTGAGTGAATTTTTCTTTGGCTTGTTCAGGATCAGGCCCTTTGTTGCCTTCTTCCTCTTCATCATCGTCGTCATCATCATCATCTTTTTTATTGTCAGCCAATTCAGAACCAACATTGGTGGCAGTAGGTGCGACGTCATCGTCGTCAGGATTGATAAATCCAGAGATAATATCAGACAAGCGCAATTCTTCAGCTTCATACTTATCGAATTGCTCTAAGATCATTGCGATCGCTTGAGGGTATTCACTGACAGAACTCTGTACAGTGTTAATACCTTCTTCAATACGTTTAGCAATAACAATTTCGCCTTCGCGGGTAAGTAGCTCTACCGTGCCCATTTCGCGCATGTACATGCGGACAGGGTCTGTGGTTCGGCCTAACTCACTTTCTACGGTTGCGAGAGCTGCCGCTGCTTCTTCTGCAGCATCTTCGTCTGTGTTGTCTTCCGACATCATCATGTCATCGGCATCTGGCGCTTGTTCAAAAACGCGGATACCCATGTCATTTATCATCTGGATAATATCTTCAATCTGATCGGAATCGACCATGTCTGCAGGTAAGTGGTCGTTCACTTCTGCATAGGTTAAGTAACCTTGCTCTTTACCTTTAGCGAGCAACAGTTTAAGTTGCGACTGCGGAGTGTGATCCATAGATATCATCCAATTTTGGGTAACTGTTAAAACGATAGGCCAGTTAGCTTTACTAAGTGGCGCGCAAATCGTCAATTATAGCTGTATGGGCTAACCTTAGCTAGTCCATGGCAATGTTTGTACGCACATTCTTGACGAATAAATTGCGTATTACTTCGCTATGCCTTTCATTATCGAAATCAGCTTTTTTAGCTGCATTTTTTCAACTTTCGTTAAAGCCTGTTTGAGACTCAATTCCTGATATCGTTGTTCAATATATTGGTTGTTTAACCAAATCAGGGTTTGCTTAAACTCTGGCAATACGTTTTCATCCGCCACTTGATGTTCCCATTGGGCTAGCTTAATTAGAGTGCTTTTTTTCTGATGCTCTCTATGCATTTCAAGTAGTTGTGCGCTGTTTAACGTTTGCTCTCGAGTTATATCTAACAAATGATTTAGCAATTCTATGCCGGTCATTTGTAATCGATCTAGTGCTGGCTGTTTTGCCAAACCAAAGCCTAAACTTGGGTTTTGGATCAGAAGGCCAATAGCCAATCTTAATGGCGTGCCACGACCTTGTAAGCCTTTCGCATTTAATGGTTTCTGTTTTGCAGAAAAACCTAACTTCTTTTTCAAGTCATCGGCACTGTTCATGCCTAACTTGTGTGCCAGATTTTCTAGCAATAAATTTTGTAGGACGGTATCTTGTACCTTTTCAATTAGCGAGATTGCTTGCTTGGCTAATGCCCCTTTATCTGTCCCGTGGTTAGCACTTAATGTGTCGAACAAAAACTCGGGAAGTAACATGGCTTTTTGCATTAAGGCTTCAAATGCTTCTTTACCAATTTTGCGGACCATAGTGTCTGGGTCTTCACCTTGCGGTAGAAACATAAACTTGACTTGATCACCCGGTTTTAACAGTGGCAATGCTGTTTCGAGTGCACGCCAAGCAGCTTCGCGGCCTGCACGGTCGCCGTCATAACAACAGACCACCTGTTTTGCACTACGCACTAAAAGCTGAAATTGTTCAGCAGTAGTCGAAGTCCCTAAAGATGCAACCGCATAATCAACCCCAAATTGGGCGAGTGCGACGACATCCATATATCCTTCAACAATTAACACATGCTGTGGATCACGGTGTTTTTGCTTTAACTCATATAAACCATAAAGTTCATTACCCTTATGAAATATGGGCGTTTCTGGCGAATTCAAGTACTTTGGGGTACCGTCACCCAAAACTCTACCGCCAAATCCCACAACACGACCGCGACGATCGCGTATTGGGAACATTAATCTGTCGCGAAAACGGTCATAGCGTTTACCGCTATCATTGGCAATAAGCATGCCTGCTGTCAGTAATTTATCTTGGGCGGGCAAATTTTGCCGGTAACGACCCAATAAACCATCCCAACCATCGGGGGCAAACCCGATACCAAATTGTTCAACAACGTCATTTGATAAACCTCTGAAGTCTAGGTAATCAACAACTTTTTGTTTGTCTGTATGCTGCCTAAGTTGGCTTTGATAGAAGAGATTGGCTTCTTCCATCAGTTCATATAAATCGCGACTTAATCCTTGGTCGGGTCTTTTCCCTGTGCCTTGCTCCCGTGGTACGGCAAGACCAAGTTGACCTGCAAGCTCTTCAATGGCGTCAATAAATTCTAGTCGATCATATTCCATGACAAAATCAATGGCATTGCCATGAACACCGCAACCAAAACAATGATAAAACTGTTTATCTCTGCTGACGGTAAAAGAGGGTGATTTTTCGCTATGAAAAGGGCAGCAAGCCGAGTGATTCTTACCGGCTTTTTTCAACGGGACTTTACGATCAATTAGATCGACTATGTCTATTCGAGCTATTAGCTCATTGATAAAATCACGAGGTATCGCCATTGATTGCTGTTGTTCTCGAATTTACTTTATCAACTGATTAAAACAAACAAGCCGTGCAAGTGCACGGCTTATTCAACATTAAAACTTGATTACTTCAATTTAGCGCGGATCATTGTACCAATGGCACTCATATCTGCACGGCCTTGAACTTTAGATTTTAATGCTCCCATTACTTTACCCATATCCGCCATGGATGCCGCACCAACGTCAATGATCGTTGCATCGATAATCGCTGCAACTTCATCTTCGGTTAGCGGCGTAGGCAAAAAGTCTTCGATAACTCGAATTTGTTCTGCTTCTGCTGCGGCCAACTCCGGACGATTCGCGGCTTCATATTGAGCAATCGAATCTCGGCGTTGTTTTACCATTTTGGTTAATACAGCTATTGTCTGCTCATCAGTCAGAGTTTCGCGGGTATCCACTTCAATCTGCTTGATGGCAGAAAGCGCCATACGAATTGTTCCTAAGCGCACTTTTTCTTTAGCACGCATAGCATCTTTCATTTGGTCTTTTAGCTGATCGGTTAAGTTCATAATGAGATTAATATAAACGTACGCGACGTGCGTTTTCGCGAGAAAGCTTCTTTGCTAGACGCTTAACTGCAGCTGCTTTTGCACGCTTACGGGCAGTAGTAGGCTTCTCGTAGAATTCACGAGCACGCACGTCAGCTAGAATTCCAGCTTTTTCACAAGAGCGCTTGAAACGACGAAGAGCTACGTCGAATGGTTCGTTTTCACGTACTTTAATTATTGGCATACGCCATCACCCCTTAGGTGTAGTTATGCTGGATGACTAAATCGACTAAACATTTTTAGTGAGTTAGCTCAAACCAAAGGCTATTCAAAATGGTGCGGAATTTTACACCGAGCGACGACCATTTGTAAACCCCTGATTGATTTTCTCTTTAGCTAAGGTGTAACAGTTTCATTTTTAAGATTTTATAAAACGTTATTGGCTTAAATAGCCTCCACTGGAGATAACAAATGCATATCATACAGCCGTTTGCGCCGATAGAGGTCTTGAATCTACTGGCTGTAGACTTGCTATTGACGCATAAATTCGTCTTGTTATCAGCCTAAAATTCAAGTTTGAGATCAAAATAGTCAATGTTAGCTCATTCAAAACAGTTTGTTGATCTCAAATCCCGAGTTGAGATCAAATACTGAAACATTGGAGTATTTACGCTGAGACGGGTAGAATTAGCGTCCATATTTTTAATGAAGACGAGAGATTATGCGGGTTATCGGTATTGAGACATCTTGTGACGAGACTGGGGTTGCAGTCTATGACGATAAATTGGGCCTGTTGTCAGATGTGCTATATAGCCAAGTTAAATTGCACGCCGATTACGGTGGTGTTGTGCCTGAGCTTGCCTCTCGTGATCATGTTCGTAAAATTGTGCCATTAATTAAACAGGCTTTATCCGAAGCAAATTCGAGTGTAGATGATATCGATGGTGTGGCGTACACCAAGGGGCCTGGGTTAATGGGTGCATTGCTTGTTGGGGCTTGTGTGGGGCGTTCGTTGGCCTATGCGTGGAACAAGCCGGCAATCGGTGTACATCATATGGAAGGGCATTTATTAGCGCCCATGCTGGAAGATAACGCTCCAGAATTTCCTTTTTTAGCCTTATTAGTGTCTGGCGGCCATTCAATGCTAGTACAAGTTGAAGGCATTGGCCGGTATCAAGTGTTAGGTGAATCTCTTGATGATGCTGCAGGCGAAGCTTTCGATAAGACCGCCAAGCTAATGGGTTTAGATTATCCGGGTGGTCCACGGTTAGCTAAATTAGCCCAAAAAGGCGTGCCTGCAGGGTATAAATTTCCGCGTCCGATGACGGATAGACCAGGATTAGATTTTAGTTTTTCTGGGTTAAAAACATTTACGGCAAATACAATAGCTAAAGAGCCTGATGATGAACAGACACGTGCTAATATTGCTCGTGCATTTGAAGAAGCCGTTGTTGATACCCTAGCCATAAAATGTAAACGTGCCTTGAAACAGACGGGTTATACCCGTTTGGTGATTGCTGGTGGTGTGAGTGCTAATACGCGCTTACGAGAGTCATTGGCTGAGATGATGACTAGTTTAGGCGGTCAAGTGTATTATCCTCGTGGGAAGTTTTGTACCGACAATGGTGCGATGATTGCTTATGCTGGATTACAACGGTTACGTGCTGGACATATAGAAGAACTTGCTGTTAAAGGTCAACCTCGTTGGCCTTTGGATACGTTACCTGCGGTTGATTAACCGATAAGTTTATGCGACTGATTTAAATGATTGTTCTGATCTTCAAATCCATAGAAAACCTAATACTAGTTGGTATTGGGTTTTTTTATAGCTTTTTTTCGTGAGACTTTGCTTTCTTCACCATGACGTAAACGGCCAATATTGTCTTTGTGGCGGATTAAAATCAGGGTTGACAACATGGCGACCGGAAGAATAAAGCGTTCGTCTAACCACCAAGTATACAAGGGAGCTAAGGTGGCAGTTGCCATTGCTGCAACAGACGAATAACGTGTTAAAAGCAAAAATACAATCCAAGTCAGGATTAGGCATATTGCTAAATCACCACCAATGGGCGCCATCGCACCAAAGGCTGTCGCAACACCTTTACCCCCTTTGAAGCCAAAAAATATCGGCAATATATGCCCTAAGCAGGCGCTGACAGCAATAAAACCTAATGATACGGCATCAAGTCCCATTTTGTAGCCCAGATAAGAAGGCAGAGCGCCTTTGAGCATATCGAAAAAAAGTACCATAGCAGCAGAACTTACTCCACCAATGCGTAGCACATTAGTGGCACCGGGATTGCCTGAACCGCTGGTTCTTGGATCGGGTAAACCTCTTATTTTACAAACCAGTACGGCACTTGAGATCGAACCCGCTAGGTAGGCGGCAATGATCATCAAAATGGTGACGGTAACGGCGTTCAAATTGGTTTCCTTACTCTTCTTAGGGTATCATCGCGCATTCATTTGCAAGACAAGTGATTTTCAGTAACCACTAAAGCCGCCTTTGCGTTAACATTAAAGATTTGATTGATGTTAATTGCATAATAGCGCCTATCCTACTGCGTTAACTCATTAGGAAAAAGCTTAAATGTGGATTATTAAGCATATAATCGGTAATAAAGTTTGTTTAGAGTGATCTTGTGGTTTTTTTGCGTCGATTAAGGTAGGGATTTATATGGATAAAGTACTCATCCGTCAGTTAGCGATAGAGACCATTATTGGTATCTATGAGTGGGAAAAAAAACTTCATCAAACATTACTCATCGATTTAGATATGGCGTGGGATAATCGTCTTGCGGCTGCCAGTGATAATTACCAACATGCATTGTGTTATGAAACGGTATCAAATCGTTTAACGACATTAATTACTGAAAATCCGATTGATCTGATTGAAACGGTTGCCGAAATGATCGCCCATTGCTTGCAAGATGAATTTAATGTGCCGTGGGTTAAAGTCGTGGTGATGAAACCTGGGGCAATACCCCATGCCGTTTCTGTCGGTGTTGAGATTGAACGCGGCAGCATTTAAGTCTTATTTCTTTTTATTGTTTAGCATTAGGTCAGTCAATGGCACGTATTTACATTAGCTTAGGCACGAATATTTCGCCTGCGCAACATCTTAGAGCCGGTTTGGTTGATTTACAGAAACATTTTGGCCCGTTACAGTTATCGCGCGTTTTTGAGAGTGAATCGGTAGGATTTAAAGGCACTAATTTTTTAAATATGGTGGCGGCCGCCGATACCGAGTTATCGATTACAGAGGTTGTGGCAACATTTAAACAAATTGAACAAGATAACGGCCGTATTAGAGGCGAGAAAAAATTTAGCCCAAGAAGTCTTGATATTGACTTGTTGCTGTATGACGATGTTATTTGTGAAATCCCCGTTGAATTACCCCGAGGCGAAATTTTGTTTAATGCGTTTGTATTATGGCCTTTGGCAGAGTTAGTTCCTAACTTATGTCATCCGGTGACGTTACAAACCTATCAAATACTTTGGCAACATTACGATAAACAGTGTCAGCAATTATGGCCTATCGCATTTGAGTTCCCAGCAGAATTATTAGCGACTAATCCGTTAATAATTACTCGATAAGTTAATCTCTAACAAGGACAAATATGGAAACGTTTCAAGTTATTCTGCTGGCATTAATTCAAGGGCTTACAGAGTTTTTGCCGATTTCTAGCTCGGCACATTTAATTTTACCATCACAAATTTTAGGTTGGGCAGATCAAGGTTTATCATTTGATGTTGCGGTCAATACAGGCTCTTTATTTGCGGTGATTATTTATTTCCGTTACGAGATTATCGCACTGGCTAAGGCATGGTTTACCAGCTTAGCCAGCAAGCAACAAACTCAAGAAAGTAAACTGGCGTGGTGGATTATTTTGGCTACTATCCCGGCTGTGATTGTGGGATTTACCGCAAAAGAATTTATTGAAACGCATTTTAGAAATACCTTGGTTATCGCGATAACCACCATTTTCTTTGGCTTACTGTTGTGGCTAGCCGATAGAATGTCAAAAGCCCAGTTAAGTGAATTTCAAATGGGTTGGAAAAAGGCGCTATTAATTGGTATTGCTCAAGCAATGGCATTAATTCCAGGTACTTCACGTTCTGGTGCCACGATGACGGCAGCACTGATGTTAGGCTTGACGCGTGAAGCTGCTGCTCGATTTTCATTTCTCATGTCTGTACCCGTGAGCTTTGGAGCAGCATTACTGGTGACTAAAGACTTAGTCAGTAGTCCAGATCCGATTGATTATCAAGCACTTGGTTTAGGGATTGTCGTATCATTTTTTGCTGCGTACTTATGTATCCATTTCTTTTTAAAGTTTATTAGCAAAATAGGTATGACACCGTTTGTGTTATATCGTCTTGCGCTTGGTGCAGTGTTGCTTGGATTGCTCTATATTTAAGATAAACACTTAAGCGACGTTTTTTTGCATCGCGGGTAGTCTTACCATACTAGGTATTTCTACCCGTTTTGTTTTACTCTCTTTCAATTAACTATCAGTGTAATTATGACTTTATCTTTATTATGTCCAGAGTGTTCGGCTTCACTAAAGCAACATCAAGCTTCATCGGGATTTTATTGTGAGAACAAACATCATTTTGATAAAAACCCTAAGGGCTACTGGCCACTGCTGAACAACACTAAGGCCAAAACTAAGCCAAAAGTGGAGTCTCGCCAGCAAATGCGTGGGCGACATTTTTTATTGGAATCAGGTTTGTTTGCACCGCTAATTAAACAACTTCAAACTGTGTTATTAGACTTGTGTGCAGCACGTGGCGAAACTCAGCTACAGCATATCGATTACCAATGTGCTGATGGTTATTATTTGCGCCAGCTTGTGCCTGCGTTAGCTCAAGCAAATGTATTATGTGAGCACTGGGGTATTACCGATGCTGAAAATGCTATCTTTGCAGCCGCTAAAGCTGAAACCCCGGCTAACTTATTATTGTTGGCACTAAAGAAATTACCTTTTGAATCACAATCTATCGATATTGTGACGGTACTTGACTCACCCTTGAAGGGTAAAGAATGTATTCGTATTTTAAAAGATGATGGTCGTATTGTGTTATTGCAGCCAGGTATTCGCCATTTATGGCAAATCAAGCAACAAGTGTATCCTGATTTAGTGGAAAAAACACTGCAGCTTAATTTACCCAATGATGTTGAAATTGATGCGCAACAACAGGTGACATTTACGCAGTCGGTGACCGGTGAGCAAGCAATAACATTACTCGACATGTCAGTATTTGGTTGGCGCGCGAATGATCAGCTAAAGCATCAAATTAAATCGACTGCCATTTCGGATTTAGAGTTTGATTGGCAGATTATAACGCTCAAGAAACGCTTATAAAAATGGCAAAATAGATAACAAGCGTGAAAGCTGATGGAAAACGATGACAAGCGATGACAAGCGATAAGGACGACAATGCGGTGAGAGCGTTAAAGCCTAAGGGCTAGGGCGCTTCGCGGCTAGATGCTATAAGAGCTAAGAAGGGTTGCGGGTATTCTGCGATGACAAGCGATAACGAGCGGTGAGAGCGTTTACAAGCCTAGGGGCTAGGGCGCTTCGCTGCTAGATGCTATAAGAGCTAATGCTAGGATTGAACGCTGTGTTAATGGTCAATCCAGATGATATCTGTGAGATTGTTTAGAAAGATTAAATGGTTGAACAATGTATAGATTAAAGAGTGAAAAAGCTGATGTGGAGAAGCTGTAGGTGTTTAGATTTTTCGCTTGATACCGCTTGATACC
>TARA_R110000851_G_scaffold168764_2_pt1 | contig 75468 bp, 63 predicted proteins | sample TARA_R110000851 | Tara Oceans TARA_R110000851 (sample SAMEA4397627) | marine metagenome | biome: Polar Biome; feature: [DCM] deep chlorophyll maximum layer (ENVO:01000326); material: water (ENVO:00002006), including particulate matter (ENVO:01000060) such as... | depth 17 m
AACCATCGACTAACTGAACTGAAGACAGCATTATATCAAGGGAGGTTAAACTTATTGGCTGTTGACAAATACGACCATCTGTCACCATATCCACATCATATCGGCAAGAGTATCCAGTAGACGTAGCAAATGGCAGCGACGCTAACACCAACACATGGCTATTGATGAGAAAGATTGAACACAACCCCACAATTACCAGCATGAGTAGTATACGAGCCCATGGAAACGTCATAATGACCTTATTTTATCAAACGACATAGTTGCTAGTATTTGAAATCAAAATGTCGAAATATAATTTAAAATAGAAGATAAAACATAATTTCAAAGCAATGTTTCAACGGGATCTGTCAACGGAATGTTTCAAAAAATGTTGTATTTTGCTCGATAAAATGTAACAGCAATGTAAATCAAGGCGATAATATCTGTTGCACCTTTAATGTGCAAATGAATTTTTTTACATTTATTTTGGTCTATATCGAATGCACTCTGTTTGTAATAGATATAAAAAAGCACTAAATAGTATTCTATTTAGTGCTAGGTCAGGCTAGTGATCATTTATATCGATAATGGATTTAGCATAAAATAAAATAAATGCTTAACCGGATCTTTTAATTTAACAATTAAAACATATTGTTAGAAAATATTTACCCTAGCTGACTCACATGGCTTAAATATATTTAACCGCAACAATCTCATAATCAGTCAAGCCACCGGGTGTGGTAATCGATACTTCATCGCCTTCACTTTTACCAATTAATCCACGTGCAATCGGTGAATTAACAGAAATTAAATTTTGTTTAATTTCTGCCTCGTCATCACCCACAATACGATAGGTCACTTCGGCATCCGTATCCAAGTTCAAAATAGTCACTGTAGTACCAAAAATGATCCGGCCGGTATTGTCTAATGTGGTGACATCAATAATTTGAGCATTAGATAATTTACCTTCAATGTCACGAATACGCGCTTCACAAATCCCCTGATCTTCACGGGCAGCATGGTATTCTGCATTTTCTTTTAAATCACCTAATTCACGCGCAGAAGCAATCGCTTCGGTAATTTTTGGACGGCGATCGAACTTTAATATTACCAGTTCTTTACGTAGTTGATCTGCGCCAATTACAGTCATTGGGACCTTACTCATAATGTCTTTGTCTCCTTTAAAAACAAAAGCATCCCGTGCTGACAAAATCAACACAGTCAAAATTCAGTTGGAAGTACGCATTCTAGTTAGCATGCGTCTCTTGGATGCATCTTTTAGATGATGGCAGACAGCTTACCTAAGCTTTTACCGACTTGCTAGTCATGCTTCACCAAAATGTCATAAAAAAGGTCGCCTAATGGCGACCTTAATCATTAGCACACAATAAAGTTAACCTTTAATGCGTTTGTGTAACTCTTGCACTGAGGTCACTTTGATACGATCATCTGCAGCATGCGCTAAACACGTCGCAAAAGCGGCATTTAATGTCGTAGTGTAATTTACCTTATAGCGCAATGCTCCACGGCGGATCTGGCGAGAGTCTTCAATGGCTTGACGACCTTCTGTGGTGTTAACAATGTAGGTATATTCACCATTCTTAATACGATCAAGAATGTGTGGACGACCTTCATGTACCTTGTTAACTAAACGGGGATTAATCCCCGCTTCACCCAAGATAATGGCGGTACCATGGGTGGCATCAATTTGATAACCTAGCTCAATCAACTTAGAGGCTAAATCAGCAACACGTTTTTTATCACTATTACGCACAGATAATAACGCACGACCAGACTTAGGCACTTCAGATGTGGCACCCAGTTGTGCTTTTGCATACGCTTCAGCAAAAGTATCGCCAACGCCCATCACTTCACCAGTTGATCGCATTTCAGGGCCTAACAACGGATCGACACCAGGGAACTTATTAAACGGCAATACCACTTCTTTGACAGAGAAGTAAGGTGGGATCACTTCTTTGATAACGTTTTGTGAAATCAGGCTTTGGCCAACCATGACACGAGCGGCGATTTTAGCTAACGGCACCCCCGTTGCTTTAGACACAAACGGGACGGTACGGGCTGCACGTGGATTAACTTCAATCATGTAGATTTCGTTATCTTTTACCGCAAACTGCACGTTCATTAAGCCGATTACGCCTAACTCAAAAGCCAATTTAGAGACTTGGTCACGCATTCTCGCCTGAACATCAGCACTTAAGGTATAAGGTGGTAATGAACAACCTGAGTCACCAGAGTGAACCCCTGCTTGTTCAATGTGCTCCATAATGGCGCCAACCACTACAGTTTCACCGTCACATACAGCATCTATATCCACTTCAATGGCATCATCTAAGAAGTGATCAAGTAATACTGGTGATGCATTAGAGACTTTAACCGCTTCATTAAAGTAGCGCAGTAAATCTTGCTTGTCGTAGACGATTTCCATCGCACGGCCGCCCAACACATAAGATGGACGAACTACCAGCGGATAACCGATAATTTCAGCTTCAATCACCGCACTTTCAACCGTCGTCACGGTCGCATTTTCAGGCTGCTTCATGTTTAAACGTTGAATCGCTTGTTGGAAGCGTTCACGGTCTTCTGCACGGTCAATCGCATCAGGACTGGTACCGATAATCGGTACGCCTGCGGCTTCTAATTCTCGCGCGAGTTTAAGCGGGGTTTGACCACCGTATTGTACGATTACGCCTTTTGGCTTTTCGATACGCACGATTTCGAGCACATCTTCTAATGTTACAGGCTCAAAGTACAAGCGATCAGATGTGTCGTAGTCGGTTGATACCGTTTCAGGGTTACAGTTAACCATGATGGTTTCATAACCGTCTTCGCGTAATGCTAATGCCGCATGGACACAACAGTAATCGAACTCAATACCTTGTCCGATACGATTCGGTCCACCACCCAGAATCATGATTTTTTCACGGTTCGATGGGTTAGCTTCACACTCTTCTTCATAGGTTGAATACATGTAAGCTGTATCAGTTGAAAATTCAGCAGCACAAGTATCTACACGCTTATAAACTGGGTGAATTCCATCGCGATGACGTAATTTACGAATTTCACTTTCATTGACACCTAATACATCGGCTAAACGCGCATCAGAGAAACCTTTACGCTTTAATTGGCGTAAGTAGTTTTTCTCTAAACCTGACATACCAAGTTCAGCGACTTTCGCTTCTTGGGTAATCAAATCTTCGATTTGAACCAAGAACCAATGGTCAATATTAGTCAATGTGAAGATATCGTCACGACTTAACCCTGCACGGAATGCATCAGCGATGTACCAAATACGATCACAACCTGGCTCTTTTAATTCATGACGAATACGTTGCATAGCTTCGGGTGATTGTAAATCAACAACCGAATCAAAACCGTTACGACCCACTTCAAGGCCGCGTAAGGCTTTTTGCAATGACTCTTGGAAAGTACGGCCAATCGCCATTACTTCACCCACAGACTTCATTTGCGTCGTTAGGCGGTCATTTGCACCAGCAAACTTTTCAAAATTAAAACGCGGTATTTTGGTGACAACGTAGTCGATAGCAGGCTCGAACGATGCGGGTGTTTTACCACCAGTAATGTCGTTACTTAGCTCGTCTAATGTGTAACCGACAGCCAGTTTTGCAGCGATTTTAGCAATCGGGAAACCAGTCGCTTTAGAGGCTAATGCAGATGAACGAGATACGCGTGGATTCATCTCAATAATGACCATACGGCCCGTATCAGGACAAATACCAAACTGTACGTTTGAACCACCGGTTTCAACACCAATTTCACGCAATACGGCTAAAGAAGCGTTTCGCATTAATTGATATTCTTTGTCGGTAAGGGTTTGTGCTGGCGCAACGGTAATTGAGTCACCGGTGTGAACACCCATTGGGTCAAAGTTTTCGATAGCACAGACGATAATACAGTTATCGTTGCGGTCACGAACCACTTCCATCTCATATTCTTTCCAACCAATTAATGATTCATCAATCAATAATTCGTTAGTTGGCGACAAGTCTAAGCCTTGAGAACAAATCTCTTCAAACTCTTCTTTGTTGTAAGCAATCCCCCCGCCGCTACCACCCATGGTGAAAGACGGACGAATGATACAGGGAAAGCCCACCATATCTAATACGCCATAAGCTTCATCCATGTTATGCGCGATCCCAGCACGAGGACAATCTAACCCAATAGATTTCATCGCTTTGTCGAAACGACTACGGTCTTCAGCTTTATCAATCGCATCCGCTGTCGCACCAATCATTTCAACATTAAACTCTTTTAGCACTCCTTTTGCTTCAAGCTGAAGGGCGCAGTTCAGTGCAGTTTGTCCACCCATAGTCGGTAGAATTGCATCAGGACGCTCCTTGGCAATGATGTTGCGTACCACTTCCCAATGTATTGGTTCGATATACGTTGCATCGGCCATTTCAGGGTCGGTCATAATGGTCGCAGGATTAGAGTTGACCAAAATGACACGATAGCCTTCTTCACGAAGCGCTTTACAGGCTTGCGCACCTGAATAATCAAACTCACACGCCTGACCAATAACAATTGGACCGGCACCTAGGATAAGAATACTTTTTATATCTGTACGTTTTGGCATTGCTTCTGTCTTCTCCCAGATAACTACTTAGCGTGCTGACGGTATTGTTCAATGAGCTCGATAAAATGATCGAACAGTGGCGCGGCATCGGTTGGGCCTGGACTCGCTTCAGGGTGACCCTGAAAACTAAATGCAGGCTTGTCAGATAGATGAATACCTTGTAATGAACCATCAAATAATGACTTGTGAGTCACCTTAATGTTAGCCGGTAACGTGGTTTCATCCGCAGCAAAACCGTGGTTTTGACTGGTGATCATCACGCTGCCATTTTTAAGATTGCTCACTGGATGGTTTGCACCATGGTGACCAAATTTCATTTTTAAGGTTTTAGCACCAGAGGCAAGCGCTAATAATTGGTGACCTAGACAAATGCCAAATACAGGGATCTCTGTTGTTAATATTTGTTGAATCGCTGTAATGGCGTAGTCACAAGGCTCAGGATCGCCAGGTCCGTTTGATAGGAACACCCCATCTGGGTTCATCGCAAGTACATCGGCAGCAGAGGTTTGCGCGGGTACTACAGTCACATCACAACCACGGTCAACCAACATACGCAAAATATTACGTTTTACACCGTAATCGTACGCGACAATTTTATATTTGAGTTCCGCTTCTGGTGTTTCAGACGGTAAACCACCGACTAATTTCCAGCTACCCTTGCGCCATGTATACGCTTTATCGGTGGTCACTTCTTTGGCTAAATCCATGCCTTTTAGCCCTGGGAACGCTTTCGCGGCTACCAGAGCTTTCGCTTCATCTAGGTCGCCGACCATAATACAACCGGCTTGAGCGCCTTTTTCACGCAAAATTCGAGTGAGCTTGCGAGTATCAATATCAGCAATACCAACCACATTATTCGCTTTTAAATAATCGCTTAATGATTGTTGGTTGCGGAAATTACTCGCCATAAGCGGTAAGTCACGAATAATTAAGCCACATGCATGAACCGAATCCGATTCTGTGTCTTCATCATTAGTACCTGTGTTACCGATGTGAGGATAGGTTAATGTTACTATTTGGCGTGAATATGAAGGATCCGTAAGGATCTCTTGGTAACCTGTCATTGAAGTATTAAATACCACTTCACCAACAGATATACCTGTAGCACCAATTGCGGTGCCAGAGAATACGGTTCCATCTTCGAGTACGAGTAAGGCAGACTGTGTCAACGCGACCTCCAGAAAAGAGCCAAGCCACTTAAATTAGGTGTTTTTATTTTGCACTATTTTTATTTTGCATTAAGATATCAATTTTCGTTACATTACGAAATTTTGACAAATTCTAGCGAGTCTATAAGAAATTAACTTTTACGTCTATATTTTGTCGGATTGTTTTCAAAAAAAAACACCAACGAGTGGTGTTTTTATTATCTAGTTCAATCCTAATACTTGCTGCATGTCATACAGACCTGCATTTTGATCTGAGAGCCAAAAAGCCGCCCTCATCGCCCCATTAGCAAAGGTCATCCTACTCGTTGCTTTATGGGTTATTTCCAACCGTTCGCCCATATCAGCGAACATAGCGGTGTGTTCACCCACAATGTCACCAGCACGAACCGTTGCAAAACCAATGGTATTACGTTCGCGTTCACCGGTAATACCTTCACGTCCAAATACCGCACATTGCTCTAAATCACGACCCAATGTTTGGGCTATAATTTCACCCATTTTAAGCGCGGTACCTGACGGGGCATCTTTTTTATGCCGATGATGGGCTTCGATTATTTCGATATCGGTATAATCACCCATGACTTCTGTCGTCAGTGCGAGCAATTTCCACATCACATTCACACCAACAGACATATTAGGCGCTAACACCACGGGTACTTGTTCTGAATAGGCACCAATTAGCGTTTTTTGAGCATGATTAAAGCCTGTGGTACCGATCACGATTGCTTTGTGATTTTTCGCACACCAATCAAGATAAATAATTGAAGATTCTGGTGAGGTAAAATCGATCAGTACGTCAAAGTCATTAACAACACTATCAAGTGAATCGGTAATGGCAACATTCATTGCGCCGACACCGGCGAGTTCACCAGCATCAACACCAATTAGACTTGACCCGGTACGCTCAATAGCAGCGCCAAGTACTATGACTTCTTGCTGTTTAGCAGATTCAATCAGTGTACGGCCCATACGGCCACTGGCACCAACTACAGCAATTCTCACTTTTGCAGTCATTTATTTCTCCCAGTTTTAACTAAAGGTAAACACAAAAACAGCATATACAAAAACGCCTAAGTTAACTTAGGCGTTTTTAATAACTAGATAATTTCTAACAACTCAATTTCGAATACCAAAGCTGAGTAAGGCGGGATTGATGCACCCGCGCCGCGCTCACCGTAAGCTAAGTGATGCGGAACATATAATTTAAGCTTAGTGCCAATAGGCATTAACTGTAATGCTTCAGTCCAACCGGCAATCACGCCAGATACTGGAAACTCAGCAGGCTGGTCACGAGCAACAGAGCTGTCGAACACATCACCACTGATAAAAGTACCATGGTAGTGAGTACGAACAGTTGAATCGTAAGTTGGTTTTTCGCCGTCACCTTGTACAAGCACTTCGTATTGAAGGCCAGACTCAGTTACCGTAATATCATCACGATTTGCGTTTTCAGTTAAGAATGCCTCACCTTCAGCAGCAGCTTCTTCTGCAGCAGCTTCTTGCTCTTCTTGTAAACGACGACTAATTTCAGTAAATGCAACTTGAAGCTCTTCCATTGATACTGCGCTTTCTTTACCGGCAAATGCATCAGCAAGACCAGCCTGGACGGCAGGGATATCAATACCTTCAAAAGAGTTTGCTGCTAGTTGCTCGCCCATTTGACGACCTACACCGTAGCTAGCATGCTGTTCCATTGTGCTGAACAAATCTGACATAATAATTTCTCTCAATAAACATAAAAAATTCGCACCAGAGTTTATCACAATTAACTGCGTCAATGTTGGCAAAAAACGCTATTTAACGTGAGCCATTTTACACTCAGTCAAAGACTGTTTCCTTGCCTGTGTATAAAGCGGCATCACTTGATTTTGTGCCGCTTGCAAGTCTTCAATGCGATGACTGTGTGACGGATGCGTCGACAACAGCTCTGGCCCTTGCGCACCACCCGCTTTGGCCATGTTTTGCCACAAGGTAATACTTTGGTTAGGATTAAAGCCCGCTTTAGCCATTAACTCAAGACCGACGATATCAGCTTCTGATTCTTGGCTGCGACCAAAGGGTAAAATAATCCCCACTTTAGCCCCTAACCCAAGTCCGGCCATATACAGATCTTTATTGGCAACTCCCGATGCCCCAATAGCAGCATCCGCAGCCTGCATACCCAGCCCAGTTAGCTGGGCACGAGACACTTGCTCGTTACTATGTTGGGCTAATACATGGGCCACTTCATGTCCCATAACAGTAGCAAGCTGATCTTGGTTAACCGCGACGTTTAATAATCCACTATATACGCCAATGTGACCGCCGGGCAATGCAAATGCATTCACTTGATCTGATTCAAATAATACTACGTCCCATTGTTGCGACTGAACGGGTAATACTGCCGTAATACGCTTAGCAACACAGTTTACATAGTGGGTTTGCGCTTGGTTTTGACTTATTTTTTCACTTTTCTTCATGGTCTCAAACGACTGAGCGCCCATCTGCTGCATCTGCGTATCAGAAAAAAGCAAGGTTTGCCCTCGACCTGTCGGCGATTGATTATTCACACAGCCAACTAATAAAGAAGTCAACAACATACTGAGTACTAACGGTTTCATCTGGTAAATCCTTATACTATTCACTTGCCATAGTGGTCAGTAAAATAATTATAGTCATTGATTATGGATAAGCGATGACTCATTTTACTGGGCAAACGTGTAATTGCCAAATGACAATGTCGTTATGAGTGGCAGTCGAGACTAGATTACTGAGTATCAATTAAATCAATTAGGTCTTTTTATGGGGTGTAAAGTCACGAATACTGCGTTTGTTGGTTGTGCGTCGATTAGCTTGTTTGTCGCGAGGCGGACGTTTACTGCTTGAGTCGCTCGGTTTATCAGTCACCGGAAAACCCACTAATGCCTGCAAAGGTAATGCCTTTTGTGTCAACGCACGAATGGCATTTAAGCTTTCCATTTCACTATGGCTCACCAAGGATATTGCAACACCTTGCAACCCCGCTCGGGCAGTACGGCCTATTCGATGGACATATACAGGAGCACTATTGGGTAAGTTAGCGTTTATCACCACAGGTAACGCTTCAATATCGATCCCACGAGCGAGTAAATCCGTTGCCACTAATACACTCACTTTTTGGGCTTTAAAATCAGCCAATGTCTGTCGGCGTAATGTTTGATCTTTATCGCCGTGAAGCGCGGCAGATGAAATTCCGGCTTTGAGTAGCTTTTTGGTTAATGAATCAGCATCATCTTTAGCATTAATAAACACTAAAACTTGCGACCATTGATGTTGATTAATCAAATTAATCAAGGCTTGTGCCTTGCTGCCTTTATTGACTAAATACAATTGTTGCTCAATTTCATCCACGGCGCTATTCAGGACGTTTGCTTCAATTCTTTGGCAGTTTTTGGACAAGACTTGCTGGGTTAATTGCACTAATGGCTCTGGAAATGTTGCTGAAAATAATAATGTCTGTCTGTTTGGCATTAGCGCTAATAGCTTGGTGATATCGGCTATAAATCCCATATCGAGTAAACGATCGGCTTCATCAAGCACTAATCGTTTTACTGAGCTCAAATCCACTATTTTCTGCTGGGTCAATTCCAATAACCGCCCCGGTGTAGCCACTATAATGTCTGCAGGCTTGTGTAAACGATCAACTTGTAACGATTGTAATTCTCCTCCGCAAAGCAAATCCATTGTGATATCTAGCGCCATTGCTATAGGGTTAAGAGTATCATGCACCTGTGAAGCCAGCTCTCTGGTTGGCACAATGACTAAAGCCTGTATTGCCGTTATATCGGCATTAACCTGGGCATTAACAGTCTGCAATAAAGGGAGTCCATAAGCATAGGTTTTGCCACTTCCAGTCTGCGCCAAGGCTAGTACATCTTTTCCGGCCAAAATAGCTGGAATAGCCAGAGTTTGAATACGAGTCGGCTCGTGGAGCCTTGCCGGTAATGCAGACAGTAAAGCAGGATATAACGCTAAGGTTGAAAAAGGCATGGGATTATCACTAAGTGAACAATGGACGAAGTCTACTGAGGACGGTTGCAGAAGTAAAATAACTCACTATAAATAAAAAGGTTGCTTACCCTTGAGGTAAACAACCTTAATCGTCGTACGAGATAAAATAGTGCTATTAGCTATTTAAGTCTTGAAAAAAACTTTTAACCCCATCAAAAAAACCTTCTGCTTTTGGGCTATGTTTTTTTGATTCACCGGTTAATGTCGCTTCAAACTCACGCAGTAACTCTTTTTGCGTGTCATTCAGATTAACAGGTGTTTCCATTACGACTTTGCACAACAAGTCGCCTACTGCATGGCTGCGAACTGACTTGACCCCTTTACCGCGTAAACGGAACATACGCCCAGTTTGAGTTTCTGTTGGGATCTTAAGACTAACTTTACCATCTAAGGTTGGTACTTCAATCTCGCCGCCTAATGCCGCTTTACTAAATGAAATAGGCACTTCACAGTATAGATTGTTGGCATCGCGGGTAAAGATAGCGTGTTCACGTACACTGACCTGAACATATAAATCACCAGGAGGAGCGCCAAACTCGCCCGCTTCACCTTCACTGGTCAAACGAATGCGGTCACCCGTATCAACACCGGCTGGAATTTTAACTGACAGTGTCTTACTTTGTTCAACACGGCCTTCACCATGACATTTGCCACAAGGATCTTTAATGATTTTACCGCGACCATGACAAGTAGGACAGGCTTGCTGAACAGCAAAAAAGCCTTGGCGCATTTGTACTTGGCCTTGGCCATGACAAGTACCACAGGTGCTTGCCGAGGTACCTTTTTTGGCACCACTACCGTCACATAAATCACACGCGGCTAATGTCGGAATTCGCAGCTCTTTGGTCAATCCTCGTACGGCTTCTTCCAAAGACAATTCAAGGTTGTAACGTAAATCACTGCCTCGTGCAGCTTGACGTTGACCACCTCGGCGGCCACCACCAAAAATATCGCCGAAAACATCACCGAAGATATCGCCAAAATCACCTTGGCCACCACCGTGTCCACCACGATTAGGATCGACACCTGCATGACCAAATTGATCATAAGCCGCTTTCTTGTCGCTGTCGGTTAAAATTTCGTACGCTTCTTTAATTTCTTTAAAGCTGGCTTCTGCGGCTTTGTCACCCGGATTACGGTCAGGGTGAAATTTCATCGCTAAGCGTTTGTACGCTTTTTTAATTTCGCGTTCACTGGTGTCTCGTCCAACACCTAGAACTTCGTAATAATCACGCTTTGACATAGTGTTCAGTTTCTCGAAGGTGTGAGTAATTTGATAAACTTAATTTATACAAACGGGCGTTTGAGGATAGCCCCAACGCCCGCTTTAATGGTAACTAACTGAAATTGCTAATTACTTTTTGTCTTCTTTAACTTCTTCGAACTCAGCATCAACAACATCATCAGCAGGCTTATCTTGGCCAGCATCTTGCGCTTGACCTTCTGCATCACCTTGAGCTTTAGCTTGAGCAATTTCCATTAGCTTAGCAGACGCTTCGATCAGACCTTGAGTCGCGGTATCAATGGCTTCTTTATCTTTGCCTTTAATGGCCGTTTCTAAAGTGGCGATTGCCGCTTCAATCTTTTCTTTTTCGTCGCTAGCTAACGCATCACCGGCTTCTTCAACTTGTTTTTTAGTTGAATGAGCTAAGCCATCGGCTTGGTTACGCGCATGAACTAACTCTTCAAATTTCGCATCTTCATCAGCATGGGCTTCTGCGTCACGTACCATTTGTTCAACTTCTTCATCAGACAAACCTGAAGAGGCTTTAATGGTGATGTTTTGTTTCTTACCTGTTTTCTTGTCTGTTGCAGACACATGTAAGATACCATCAGCATCGATGTCGAACATCACTTCAACTTGTGGTTGGCCACGTGGTGCTGGCTCAATACCTTCAAGGTTGAATTGACCTAATGACTTGTTCGCACTTGATTGCTTACGCTCACCTTGAAGTACGTGAATAGTCACGGCACTTTGGTTGTCATCAGCGGTTGAGAATACTTGCTGAGCTTTAGTCGGGATAGTGGTGTTCTTCTCGATAAGCTTAGTCATCACACTGCCCATGGTTTCAATACCAAGAGATAGCGGTGTAACGTCAAGTAGAAGTACGTCTTTCACTTCACCAGAAAGTACGCCAGCTTGAATGGCTGCGCCAACGGCAACCGCTTCATCTGGATTAACGTCTTTACGTGGCTCTTTGCCGAAGAAGTTAGTGACCGCTTCTTGTACTTTAGGCATACGAGTCTGACCACCAACAAGAATCACTTCATTGATGTCTGAAATTGATAAATCAGCATCAGCTAAGGCAACTTTTAACGGCTCTAGAGTACGTTGAATCAAGTCTTCAACCAATGACTCTAACTTGGCACGAGTAATTTTAACCACTAAGTGCTTAGGACCTGTTGCATCGGCTGTGATGTAAGGTAAGTTGACTTCAGTGTGGTTAGTGCTTGAAAGTTCGATTTTTGCTTTTTCAGCCGCTTCTTTCAAACGCTGCATAGCAAGTGGATCGCGACGTAGATCTAAACCTTGGTCTTTTTTGAACTCATCGGCTAAATAGTTAATCAAACGGTTATCAAAGTCTTCACCACCTAAGTGAGTGTCACCATTGGTTGCTAACACTTCAAATGTTTGATCGCCATCATTGCTGTCGATTTCGATGATAGAGATATCGAATGTACCACCACCTAAGTCGTATACTGCAACAACGTTATCGCCTTGCTTCTTATCGATACCGTATGCAAGTGCAGCAGCAGTAGGCTCGTTGATGATACGTTTAACATCAAGACCTGCGATACGACCAGCATCTTTCGTTGCTTGACGTTGTGAATCGTTAAAGTAAGCAGGAACAGTAATAACCGCTTCGGTTACTTCTTCACCTAAAAAGTCTTCTGCTGTTTTTTTCATCTTTTTCAAGATTTCAGCTGAAACTTGTGGTGGTGCCATTTTATTTCCACGTGACTCAACCCATGCATCACCATTATCAGCTCCGATAATTTTGAATGGCATGATGTTCACATCACGTTGAACTTCGTCATCTTTAAAACGACGTCCAATTAAACGCTTAATGGCGAAAAAGGTGTTTGTTGGGTTGGTTACCGCTTGACGCTTGGCAGGTTGGCCAACAATAATTTCATCTTCGGTATAAGCGATGATTGATGGGGTTGTACGCTCACCCTCTGCGTTCTCTATTACGCGTGCTTTGCCGCCATCAAGGACTGCAACACACGAGTTTGTTGTGCCTAAATCGATACCAATAATTTTGCCCATGGGGTCCTCCGGAATTGACGTTATTCGTCGCTAATATGTTATTTGATGTTGATATGGGGATGATCAGCAAGTATTTCAAGCATTTTGTTACTTAACTTGAGATTCATAATTGACCACTCATATCAGCCTTGATACCTATATTGGGACAACAAAGTGAATTACAAGGGGATAAGTAAAAATTTATCATCTAAAATTTATCATCAATTGCAGATATCGTTATAGCGCCAAGCTAAGTAAGTAAAGGGATATTATTTATCAATGGCATTGGCGGCTTAAGTGACCATAATAGTGAAAGCAACAACCGTGAGGTCAGCCCAATCGGGTACTGATATGATTTAGGCACGGTATTATTATGGTCGACAGTGGCGACCGCCTTTTAGTGCATTCGTTTTTTTAGCTCGTTACAACGGAGGTTGGTCGCAATATTAACCTTAATAATGGCGTTGTTAATTATTCTGCCGTTTTAGCAATTTAATCCTCAACCGACAATATTAGCGCTAGGGTACTTTTAACACCGGTATTATCGCTTGGTTTTATCGCTTGGATTTATGAATTAGATACTAGGTTCTAGTGTCGCTGCGCTTCTAGAGCGGACTGCGTCCTGCTAGGGACAGCTTCGCTGCTAAGATCCTATGCCGCTATGCGGATAGGCTGTTGATTTTATAGAATCTAGCCGCGTAGCGTCCTAGCAGCGAAGCGCTCTAGCCTCTAGGCCTTTATTGTCATAAGCAACACAAACAACACCGGTTATTGTCTACTGGTATAATCCCCCCAAGCTAGCCACTTATACGTGGTCAGTGCATCTAACCCCATCGGACCTCGGGCATGCAGCTTCTGCGTACTCACGGCCACTTCGGCGCCAAGGCCAAACTGTGAACCATCAGTAAAACGAGTACTGGCATTAACATACACAGCCGCTGAATCAACTCGGTTCATAAAGTCACTCGCCGTATGAATGTTATCGGTTAAAATGGCCTCAGAATGCCCAGTAGAATATTGACGAATATGCGCCACAGCTTCGTCAATATGATTGACGATTTTGATCCCTAATGTGAGCGATAACCACTCGGTTGAGAATGACTCATCATGTGCCGGTGTCACCTCAAAACCTAACCCCTCAAGATAAGGTAAGGAGCTTGCACAAGCATGGAAACGAACGCCCAACGAGTGCAAATGTGATGCTATATTGGGAATAAACTCGGCAGCAACGTGTTGATGTACTAACAAAGTATCCAGTGCATTACACACAGTAGGGCGCTGAACCTTAGCGTTGGCAATCACCTCGATGGCGCGCACTAAATCGGCTTGCTTATCGACAAATAAATGACAAATACCAATGCCACCTAAAATCACCGGAATACTCGACTGCTCAGCACACAATCGCTGCAGATTATGGCCACCGCGAGGAATAATCATATCCACATATTTGTCGAGTCTAAGTAAGCCGCTAACAAGACTACGCTCTGGTGAATCGATTAGCTGTACAGCATCTTTAGGCAAGTCTTCGCTAACAAGCGCATCACGGATCACGTCACTTAATACTTTATTTGTGGTTAAGGTTTCTTTACCGCCACGCAAAATCACTGCATTACCGGTTTTTAATGCTAACACGGCTATATCCACAGTGACATTTGGGCGAGCCTCATAAATAACCCCCACCACACCTAATGGCACACTGCGACGAGTTAATCGTAAGCCGTTATCTAATACCCGACTTTCAGCTTCTTTGCCGATAGGATCAGCCAGTGCGATAACATTATCAATGTCGGTAATAATAGCGCCCAAGCGCCCCTCATCAAGCATCAATCTGTCTATCATGGCTTCAGTTAAACCATTTTGTTTCGCCGCGGCAACATCTTGCGCATTCGCTTGTAAAATATCATTTTTACGCAGTGCTAAGCGATCGGCAATTGTCATTAATAATACCGATTTTTGTTTAGCGGTTAAACTCGCTAAGATAAAACTTGCTGCCTTAGCGCGTTGCCCTAATTGGGTTAAATATTCTGTTTCTGAGGCTGACATCTGCTTATCCTTAATTATCAAGTATGACCATATCATTGCGATGAACCACTGCATCACCGTAGTTATAGCCTAGTAAACTTTCTATCTCATCAGAGTGTTTACCGCTAATTTTGGTTAGATCATTGGCACAATATCGACTAATTCCTTTAGCCAAAATCTTGCCTGTTTGATTAACAATGAGTAAGGTCGCACCACGCTCAAAATGACCTTCAATATCAACAATACCTTTTGATAATAAGCTGCGACCATTAGCAACCACCGCGACAGAGGCGCCAGCATCAACAATTAATTTCCCTTGTGATGCGGGGCCAGCAAGGATCCATTGTTTACGACTCTCTAATGGGTTTTCTATCGCACTAAAATGAGTGCCAACCGACTCCCTAGCAGCCACTTTGGCAATCACATCAGGGTGATGTCCAGACGCTATCACGACTTCGATGCCCGCACGGCGCGCCACATCGGCCGCTTCTAGTTTAGTTGCCATCCCGCCGGTGCCAAGTCCGGAAACAGAGCCGCCAGCCAGTAAACGTAAACTGTCATCAATATTGACGACTTGTTTAATCAATTGCGCATTAGGATGAGTGCGAGGATCGGCATCAAATAAGCCTTTTTGATCAGTGAGTAAGATGAGTAAGTCAGCATCACAGAGCAGTGCGGCCCGCGCAGACAAATTATCATTATCACCGACTTTAATCTCATTGGTTGCGACGGCATCATTTTCGTTAATAATAGGGATAATATTATGCGCTAATAATGCATTTAAGGTGTCGCGGGCATTAAGGTAACGTTCGCGATCTTGTAAATCTGCACGGGTTAATAATAGTTGGCCAACTTGTAAACCATAAATACTGAATAATTGTGACCACGCCAAAATTAACTGACCTTGACCCACAGCAGCAAGTAACTGTTTGTTCGCCATCGTATCGGGCAACACCGGATAATGTAAATGCTCTCGCCCAGCAGCAATAGCACCCGATGTACACAAAACCACCTCAATGCCTGAACGCATAAGCGAAGCCATTTGCCTGGCTAATTCAACCATATGTGCTCTATCAAGCTTCTTACTGCCAGATGTCAGCACACTGGTACCCAACTTAACTACTACGCGGCGATAACCCATTTGTTTTACTCAATTTACCAAAACATTCAGTCCATTTTTATACCTAATTCACTCGATAATTCATAGTAAAAGCCGCTAATAGTAGATTATTTATCTAGATTAACCTCGGCTCGGGATAATAAACGGTTATCAAACAGTTCTTTGCCCCGCTAACTGCATTGCATTGACTTGCAATAGGCCGGCTATTGATGCGTCAATACGCCTTATTAGAAAAACAAAAAAAGGGCTATTAGCCCTTTTTTTTTTGGCCTTCGCCAATTTATTACCGTTTGCCCATATTCATGGGATGCCCGTTAACCATAAATAAACTTGGCAATAAACAATGCCGCCACCACTAGAATACCTGAATTTAAATCTTTAAAACGCCCTGTCAGCAATTTGATCACCGCATAAGAAATAAACCCAAGACCAATAGCATTGGCAATAGAAAAGGTTAACGGCATTAATAAGCAAGTGACTACTACAGGAGCCGCTTCAGTTATATCGTCCCAATCAACATTCACTAACCCCGACATCATTAAGATAGCAACATAAAACAATGTTCCTGTTGTCGCATAAGCTGGCACCATAGCTGCTAAGGGTGAAAAAAATAATGACGCTATAAATAACAATCCAACGACTACTGCGGTTAAACCTGTACGGCCGCCGGCACTCACCCCAGCAATACTTTCAATGTAGCTCGTGGTGGTTGATGTACCCAATGCTGCACCGGTAATGGTGGCAACGCTATCGGCGGTTAAAGCACGTTTTACACGAGGTAAACGCCCTTTTTCATCAAGTAATCCACCACGTTGTGCAACAGCAATTAGGGTGCCTGATGTGTCAAATAGATCGACAAACAAAAAGGCAAACACCACAGATAGCATACTCACTTCTAATACACTCGACAGGTCCATTTTCATAAATGTCGGTGCGATAGACGGTGGCATAGCCATTAACCCTTGATACTGCACATCACCAAAAAAGATGCCTAAAATCGTCACGATCAGAATACTGAAAATAACCGCGGCCTTTAGACCGCGATGAACCATGGCAATAATCAAGAAAAAACTTAACGCAGCCATCACAGCAGGAAACGAAGTAATATCCCCCATGGTCACTAACGTTGCCGGACTTGCTATCACAATCCCAGCATTTTTTAAGCCTATTAACGCTAAAAACAACCCAATACCGGCCGCAATACCAAAACGCAACGACATAGGAATACTATTGACAATCCATTCACGAATTCTGACTAAGGATAAAATCAAGAAGCACACCCCAGACATAAACACAGCGCCAAGTGCGGTTTCCCAGCTATAACCCATTTCCCCTACAACCGTGTAAGTAAAAAAGGCATTCAGTCCCATACCGGGGGCTAATGCAATAGGATAATTTGCCAATAAACCCATGACTAAACAACCAATCGCTGCGGCTAAACATGTTGCAACAAATACCGCACCATGGTCCATCCCGGCATCAGCAAGCATCATAGGGTTGACAAAAATGATGTAGGCCATTGTTAAAAAGGTAGTAAGTCCGGCCACAGCCTCTTGCTTAAGACTTGTGTTGTTCTGTTTAAGTTTAAATAATTTTTCTAACATGGAACGCGGTTCCTTGGGCAAAGGTTAAAATTGAATTAATAGCGTTAATAGTTTTAATAGTGTTATTAGCTACAGATGAGGATGCGGTAAGCCATATACCGCTTAACATTGTCACTACGTCGACATCTTTACAGAGGGCTTACTTTAATGCGGGGGAATTATAAGTACTTACGACCTTGATAGCTATAAATAGCCTTTTCCCTGAAAGATTTCAGTTTTTTATATAGCGCACGAAACTGCGACAATTCAGCTAATAACATCCTAAATCAATGCCGCTGACACTGAATCGCTCCCAAATCACTACAACTAAATTATCACACCAAAATTGGGACAAAAAAAAGCCTACTCAATAGAGTAGGCAGACATGTTACAAGCATCCCATATGGGGAGAGGAAAACTAGCATCACTTAACATGATGAGGCAATAAATTAATTTACCACCCAGTCTAAAACCGTCAAACAAGACGAACAAAAGGTTGATGAATATTAAAACGACGTAAAGAGGGTCAATTCTTAACGTTTCATGGCGAATATACCGCCACGTAAAACGGTTACATCAGCAAACCAAGTGTTTTGCCAATAAAATTTGCTGTTACCTGTATAAGACATGGTCTTCTCCTGAATAATGTAAAGTTGCATAAACCTAGTAAAGCTTGGCTCGATTCCCTGGAACGTACATTTCTCAAATCCATTGAGACAACTTGTCACTCAGATCCTTGGAGGCTATATCCATCCTGGATTAACTAGAGCCGACAACCACAATGCTTGTCGACCCGATGAATTATACTGAACTGTAATTAAATTACAAGTATTATCGGCTTTAATTCACAAAAAACGCATAATAAGTGACTTTATTACATTAAACCCGGATTATAATTATGTGATTATATTGTAAATAGCATGTTTATTTATATTAAAACCTATACTATTAGATACTTACATGGTTATTATCACAACTTAGACAAATGTAATAAAGCAACCAAAGGGCTTGCCGTTGGCTTACCATAGAGAGGATCGCCCTCAACAGCACTGCCAGCGATATCAATATGAGTGAATGCCAGTGTTGTTTGCATTAGTCCAGAGGCTTTTATTAAGAATGCTGCAGGATATTGATGTCCGCGAGCCGTAATTGAAGACGGTCCATTATTAGAAGACACCACATCGGCAACGCCATTTTTATCGGCAACCTTGTCAAAATCCTCAGTTCGTAAGCGCGAGACCTCGAACGGCTCACCCCATAATTCACCCACGTCTGCTAATAATGCGCCAACGCCTTGCTGTTTAGCGGCGCTATTTTCAACTAATGCCGGATAACCACCGTACGCGCGCACGACGTGGCCGGTTAATGTTGCCAACGAAAATAATTGTGGATTCACAGCTGTTTGTGCCTGTATACGCAAATGTGATAACAAGTCAGCTAACACTAAACGGCCTTCGGCATCAGTATTACCTATGCGAACTCGTACACCCGCATGGCTAGTAATAATTTCATCGGTGACAAACGCATCACTGCCGATACTATTTCTAACCAACCCAAGCTCTGCAACCACTTTGATACCTTTGGGTTTAAGTATCGACAATGCTTTCATTAATCCGGCGACAGCAGCGGCACCGCCTTTATCCCGACTCATACCTGCCATAGAACCGGCCACTTTAATGTCAGCCCCGCCAGTATCGTAAATCACCCCTTTGCCCGCAAAGAATAACGTTTTTGTTATTGTTCCTTCGCCAACATATTCAAGCTTTACCACTCGAGGATGATGACGTTCAACCCCAAATGAACTTCTGCCAACCGCACTCAATAGGGGATATTGCGCCATCAACTGCTCCACTTGATCAATCACAGACACAGCTAAACCGCTATCAGCAAAAGCATCAATACAATATTGTGCAAACCCAATAGCGGACATCCGCTCAGGCTCTGTACCGCAGAGATCGCGTGCCAACACTCGCCCGGACTCCGCAGCATTAAGTAATATACTGTGTGCTGATGTATTCAATAATCCGATAGCCTCTAAACTTGGTAGTAATGACTTTGCTTCTCGCGCCTCTAAGGGTTGCCATAGCTCTTGCCCACACGCCAATGCTGCAACTTGTTCTGCATAGACAAAACGTTTATCGCTCACGGCAGGGACCACTAACAAAGGTTTAATGGCTCCCGCTGCTTTGGCAATGGCAATACCTTCTCGGGCGGCTTTAGCAAAAATTCTGACATCGCTGTACTCGTTAACGCTATCGGTCACGGGCGAGATAATCAAGCGACCGCCAGCTAAGCCAGGTGCAAATAATAGTGTTGCACTTTTACCGACACGCATATCGATTTGACTGGCGTGCGCCGCCAGTAAACTGATTTCATCTTGCTTAATCTCAGCCAAACTTGTCGCGACGACGACTACCGCATCCCAACCTTCACCTTCAAAAATGGCTTCATCACTGGCGACATCAATAATGGGTACTTGAAATGCAGTAACAGCTTTGTTTGCTTGGTTCATAAAAAATCCTTAATCAATTGGTATACCGGTAGATTGATGGGTTCATAATTATTTACAGGTTTTGTGGACTAAACCTTGGCAAATTGATGTCGCAATATCAAGTAACCGCGCAGAATATGTTAAAATAAATCACATTATATTTTGTGTCGTATATCGACTAAATTCATCTTAGAGGGCGTTTCGTGACTGCATTAACTCAATTATATCCTCAGCCTCTTTGGCAATGGTTCGAACAAATTTGCGCTATTCCACATCCATCAAAACATGAACATGCGTTGTCGCAACACATTCAACAGTGGGCAAAAGCCCAAGGCCTTGGGGTTGTTGAAGACAAAGTAGGTAATTTAATCATCCGTAAGCCTGCCACTGCTGGAATGGAAAACTGTAAAATAGTGGTATTGCAAGCACACATTGATATGGTGCCACAAAAAAATGCTGACAAAGTACATAACTTTGAAACGGACCCAATTGAAGCCTATGTTGATGGTGATTGGGTTAAAGCCAGAGGGACAACGTTAGGATCAGATAACGGCATTGGTATGTCTTCAGCGCTTGCGGTATTAGGCAGTAAAGACATCAAGCATGGGCCACTGGAAGTCCTGCTCACCATTGATGAAGAAGCCGGTATGACAGGTGCTTTTGGTTTAGAAGCGGGTTACCTTGATGCAGACATCTTGATCAACACCGATTCTGAACAAGAAGGTGAAATTTACATGGGTTGTGCAGGCGGAGTTGATGCACATATCAGCGTACCTATGTCATGGCAAGCTCCTGAACACACAAATACCAGTTTTCAGCTGACATTAGCTGGACTTAAAGGCGGTCATTCAGGGGTGAACATTCACCTTGGTCGCGCCAATGCAAACAAACTACTTGCCCGCTTTTTGTTTAAACACAGTGATGAACTGGCATTAGAACTTGTCAGCTTTAGCGGTGGCTCATTACGTAATGCCATTCCGCGTGAAGCCCATATCAGCTTTATGCTTCCTGCTGAAAATGTTGATAAATTACATCAAGCGATGGAGGCTTTCCAAGCATTAGTAAGACAAGAGCTCGCGCTCGTCGATCCAGCAATGGTGCTAAGCCTAGAGTCCATTGACGCCCCCACCAAAGTGATGGATGAAGAGGCACAAAATACCTTAATCGACTTATTGCATGCTAGCCCTAACGGCGTGATCCGCATGAGTGATGAAGTTCAAGGTGTGACTGAAACCTCGCTTAATATCGGCGTGATCAGTACCGAAGATGAAAGCGTTGAAATCTTGTGTCTTATTCGCTCGCTAATCGATTCTGGTCGTGAAGAAGTCACAGGAATGCTCACCGCTCTGACTAATTTGTCGGGTGCAAGCATTGACCTAAGTGGTGCTTATCCCGGTTGGAAGCCAGACACAAGCTCACCCATTATGGCGATTGTGCGTGAAACTTATAACGACATTTATAAAAAAGACCCAACCATCATGGTGATCCATGCTGGTCTTGAATGTGGCTTATTTAAACAACCTTATCCACTTATGGACATGGTCTCAATTGGGCCAACCATTCGCTATCCACACAGCCCAGATGAAATGGTCAACATCACCACCGTTGGTCAGTACTGGCAATTGCTACTTGCGGTACTAGAGCGTATTCCAGCTAAAAATGCTTAATCCGTTTTAGTGATGACGTTATCAACACAATAAACAAACTAAAAGGCGACAATAATGTCGCCTTTTAATTTTTGTATTGTTCCAGTGTTAAAACTGTAAATCGAGCTGGGTGATTTTATCCGCACTATTATCTGTCGCTGCCAACGTCACGTCGGCTAAACCAACACTCACGCCAATCAAACGAATACCCCGCCCTTGGCTACGCTGCAAAGCTTGTTGCAGCAAGTCATGAAACAAGTTAATCGAAATCTCATCACTGCGATGCTCGATTGTGGTTTGTTTAAAATCATTAAATTTAAGCTTAACAACTTGTTTGTGGATCTGCCGGTCATTAGCACTGCGATGTACCCGAGCACTGAGTTCTTGAATAAGCTGTGGTAACACTTGATGACATTGTTCTAAGGTAAAAATATCCTTGGCTAAGGTGGTTTCAACCCCAACAGACTTACGCACTCGGTGTGGACTAATTTGCCTTGAGTCGATCCCTTGTGCACGCTCAGCCAACACATGGCCAAATTTACCGAAAGCCTTAATTAATTGAGCCTTAGGATATTGTTGCACGTCATAACAAGTGGTTAAGCCAATATCGGCTAACTTTTTTAAAGTAACCTTGCCAACACCGGGAATTTTACTCAGTGGCAAGTCTTTTACAAAATCACTAATTTGATTGGGGGTGATCACATATTGACCATTGGGCTTATTTAAATCGGAAGCGATTTTGGCTAAAAACTTAATCGGTGCAATACCCGCTGAAGCCGTTAATCCTGTGGCCTCAAAAATATCGTTGCGAATGGCTTTAGCAATTAATGTGGCACTGCCTTGCTGAACGTTGCAATCGCTGACATCAAGGTAAGCCTCATCTAAAGATAATGGCTCAACGAGATCTGTGTATCGATGAAAAATCTCACGAATTTGCAATGAAACCGATTTATACACTTCCATGCGTCCAGGCACTAAAATTAACTGCGGACACAACTGCAGTGCATGATAACTGGACATCGCGCTACGCACCCCAAATTGACGGGCCTCATAACTGCATGTGCTTATTACACCTCGGCGATCACTTCTGCCACCGACAGCAATGGCTTTCCCTCGTAGTTCAGGAAAATCTCGCATTTCAACGGCAGCGAAATAGCAATCCATATCGATGTGAATGATTTTACGCATTCTATGACCATCATCATTAACTCAATTACCATGATGATACTGTATATATAAACAGTATTCAATCATTGTCTCACTGACACAAAAAAGCCCAATCTCAGTTGGGCTTTAGTAAATGGTAACCAGTATCAATAGATATGTTACATTTTGGTCTGTAAATAATTCTGTAAACCAACCAGCTCAATCAGACCTAATTGCTTTTCTAACCAGTACATGTGATCAGACTCAGTGTCATCCAACAACACCTCTAAAATTTCGCGAGTTTGATAATCACTTTTGTCTTCGCATAGCGCGATCACTTTACGTAAATGATCAGCAACATGATATTCATAGGCTAAATCACTTTTAAACATTTCTTGCACATCTTTACCAATGTTCAACGCTTCACGACTGGCAACATCGGGAGTGCCTTCAAGAAACAAAATCCGTTGGACTAATTTAGCAGCATGCAACTTTTCGTCGTCTGACTCGTGCAAAATACGGGTATACAGTTCGTTGAATCCCCAGTCTTCGTACATATGAGCATGGACGAAATATTGATCCATGGCAGACAACTCGCCGGTTAATAAACTATTTAGTGCATCGATGACTTCTGGATGGCCTTTCATGATAATTTCCTATTAGTCGTTAATTTGTGATTGAAGATAATTTTGAATACCCGTTTGATTGATAAGCTCTTGTTGCGACTCAATCCAATCTAAATGTTCTTCTTCATCTTCGAGTAAATCTTCGAATAAATCGCGGCTAACATAATCTTGCTGAGTTTCGCATACCTTAATGGCTTCACGCAAAAGCGCAATTTGTGCTGTTATAGCCGCCAGATCGCAGTTGAGCATTTCTTCAGCATGCTCACCGATACGCAATTTATCTAATTGTTGCAGATTAGGTAAACCTTCAAGAAACAATACACGTTCAATCAGCTTATCAGCATGCTTCATGTCTTCAATCGATTTTTTATATTCTTTCTCATTAAGCTTTTCCAATCCCCAATGTTTAAACATGCGTGCATGTAAAAAGTATTGGTTAATGGCAGTCAGCTCACAGGTAAGTACTCGATTGAGTTGGCTAATGACTTTAGGATGACCTTTCATAGTAATGCCCTCGATAAATAACGTGATCTAGATCAATTACAAATAGAATAAAACACTATAGGGGAAAAGGCAAATTTTCCTTTCTTTTCACACACTTACTATTGATAACCATTATCATTATAACTAAGATTTGTAACTCACTAGTAATACACAAACATAAAAAAAGCCTTCAAAATGAAGGCTCTTTACAAAGCATTAGTTTGGTAACCTAGGCTTTAAATGACAAACGTCGTTAAATAATTCGATTTTGATTAAGCAACTCATTTCGAGCTTGCTCTTTTTCCATACGGCGTTTGCGGCTATCACATGGGTCGTCGCAGTCACACGCCTTCTCAATACCTAAAACGCCTAAGCCACCACAACTGCCTGCTACGGCTTTCTTCTTTACAATATAACCCACAGACATAAATAAAAAGAACAATAATAATACTACAAACGCTGCAATAAATGTGCTCATCACAAACTCCAATTAACTCATTTAGATTAGGGTACTACTAGTTGAATCAATCAGTCGTTTAATCAACTAGTTTAAAAATAAGGAACCTACTCAAGATACGATTTAAACGCATCGCTGTAATAGACCTGATATCCCTGCTCTTGCTTCTCAATTAACATTACTGCTAAATTTTTCTCTCTAGCAAGTGTCAATGAAGCTTGTGTACCTAACACCATCATGGCCGTTGCATATCCATCCGCTGTCATACAACTAGAGTGTAACACGGTTGCAGAAGCAAGTTGATGCTTTATCGGGTAACCGTTACGAGGATCAATTAGATGTGAAAAGCGTTCGCCATTCTCTTGATAAAAGTTACGATAATCACCCGATGTTGCTAATGACATAGTCCCGGGCTCAATCACTTGCTGCACCGTTTGTCCTTCGCTTGTTGGCTGTTCTACTGCAACTCGCCACGCGACATTATTGGCTTTAGTGCCTTTAACATTCAGTTCACCACCAATTTCGACTAAATAACCAGACACGTGATATTTGTCTAATATAGATGCAATTTTATCGACACCAAACCCTTTTGCTATTGAGGATAAATCAACATACAAGTCTGCATTGTGCTTAATTAATGTTAAGCCTTTTATCGACAGTTCCTTGATCCCCATCTTAGCTTTAGCCGCGTCAATTTGAGCTTGAGTCGGGATCGTTGTAGGCCGCTTATCGGGGCCAAACCCCCACAGGTTAATCACTGGCCCTAAGGTGATATCTAACGCACCATCGGTCTCTTGATAAAGACGCATGCCCTCTTTTATGACTTTAATAGTATCGGCCGATACTTTAACGCTTTGCTGTACTTGTAATTGATTAAACTTAGACAGTTCTGAGTCATGTCGGTAAGTCGACATTTGATTGTTAACCACGTCCAATGCCATATCAATTTCGGCTTGTAATAATTGTGGTCCTGGCAAGCTGCCATTGGGGACCACTTTAATATGATAAGTGGTCCCCATGGTACTACCAGATAATGAAATAATCGGATCTGGTGAGCTGCAGCTACTGATCAATAATATTGGCAGTAACAATATTGGCAGTAACACTTGCTTGATTGATTTTACAGTCATCTCAAATTTACACTTGTATTAAATGAACAAAAAAAAATTGCAGCGTGCAAGACTCGTGTTTGACCACCTTGTCTGCACTGCTGCAATTTAATGACTTACATGTCAACGTTATAAGTTAACGCATTAACCACCAAAATCATCTAATAAGATATTTTCGTCTTCGACACCTAAATCTTTTAGCATACCAATAACCGCTGCGTTCATCATTGGAGGTCCACACATGTAAAACTCACAATCTTCTGGCGCATCATGGTCACGTAAGTAGTTTTCATACAATACGTTATGAATGAAGCCTGTATAACCAGTCCAGTTATCTTCAGCTTGCGGATCCGATAACGCTACATGCCATTTGAAATTTTCATTTTCAGCCGCTAAGCCGTCAAAATCTTCAACGTAGAACATTTCACGTTGCGAACGCGCACCGTACCAGAAGCTAATCTTACGTTTAGATTTAAGACGCTTTAACTGATCGAAAATGTGTGAACGCATTGGGGCCATACCGGCACCACCACCAATGAATACCATTTCCGCATCGGAGTCTTTAGCAAAGAACTCACCAAATGGACCAGAAATAGTCACTTTATCGCCAGCTTTTAAGCTCCAAATATACGAAGACATTTTACCACAAGGCAAGGTTAAATTACGTGGCGGTGGCGTAGCAATACGCACGTTCAACATAATTATTCCAAACTCCTCTGGGTAGTTAGCCATAGAGTAAGCACGAATAGTTTCTTCGTCTACTTTTGATTCTAACTTAAAGAAACCAAAGTGTTCCCAATCGCCACGGTACTTATCAGGCACTTCAAACTCAGCATATTTAATATGATGAGCCGGCGCTTCAATCTGAATATAACCACCGGCACGGAAAGGCACGGTTTCGCCATCAGGGATTTGCAGCTTAAGTTCTTTAATGAACGTCGCTTTGTTATCGTTAGAGACAACGTCACATTCCCATTTCTTGATGCCGAATATTTCTTCATCAAGCTCAATTTCCATATCAGCTTTCACGTTTACCTGACAAGATAAACGACACCCCTGACGGGCTTCGCCTTTACTAATGTGGTCAAGTTCAGTGGGTAGAATATCACCACCACCAGACATAATGTTGACACGACACTGGCCACAAGAGCCACCGCCACCACAAGCACTTGAAATGAAGATACCGTTGTCGGCTAAAACGCCAAGTAACTTGCCGCCAGCACCTGTTGTAATTGTTTTATCTGCGTTGCCGTTAATACCAATCATGATATCACCGCTTGCCACCAGTTTTGATTTAGCGAATAAAATCACTAATACCAACACTAAGACAATCACAGTAAACATACTCACACCTAGATAGACATCTAGTGGAGTAGATTCAAGAATACCCATTCACTTATCCTTAAAGGTTCAAATTAATGTGTCGACTCAGTGACTCTTACAGAGAAACACCTGAGAATGACATGAAACCTAGAGCCATAAGGCCTGCTGAAACGAAGGTTATACCTAGGCCACGTAAGCCATTTGGCACGTCAGAATATTTCATCTTTTCACGAATACCGGCTAACAATACAATTGCTAATGCCCAACCAATACCAGAGCCGATACCAAATACTACGCTCTCACCAAGGTTATAATCACGCTCTACCATGAAAGAGACTGCACCAAAAATTGCACAGTTCACGGTAATTAAAGGTAAGAAAATACCTAACGCGTTGTACAAAGGTGGGAAATATTTGTCTAACGCCATTTCCAAAATTTGTACCAATGCTGCAATCACACCGATAAAGGTGATGAACTTCAAGAAGCTCAAATCAGCTTCAGGCAAACCAGCCCAAGCTAATGCGCCTGGAGCGAGTAAACTTTGATAAATAATTTGGTTAGCAGGAACCGAAATAGCCAGTACCACAATAACGGCAACACCAAGTCCCATCGCAGTAGTCACTTTCTTTGATACCGCTAAGAAAGTACACATACCTAAGAAGAACGCTAGCGCCATGTTTTCAATGAAAATTGAACGAATTAATAAACTAATATAATGTTCCATTGCGTTTACCCTTTTGCTTCAACTTGCTCTGGCTTATAAGTACGGATCAACCAGATCAACCCACCGATCAAGAAGAATGCACTGGGTGGCAACAGTAATAAACCGTTAGGCTGATACCAACCACCATCAGAGATTTTGCTGAGGATTTCTACGCCAAATAATGAACCATTACCAAATAGTTCTCGCACAAAACCAACAGACAATAGAATAGCTCCATAACCTAAACCGTTACCGATCCCGTCCATAAAGCTCATCATAGGAGGCGTTTTCATTGCGTAAGCTTCAGCACGACCCATTACAATACAGTTAGTAATAATCAAACCAACAAATACTGACAACTGTTTAGAAATGGCATAAGCATAAGCTTGCAGTAGTTCGTCTACTACAATCACTAATGAAGCAATAATGGTCATCTGTACAATAATACGCACACTGCTTGGAATATGATTACGAATAAGCGAAATAAACAGGTTAGAAAACGCTGTTACCGCTGTTAATGCAATCGTCATTACCAATGCTGTTTCTAATTTACTGGTCACAGCAAGTGCACTACACACACCCAAAATTTGCAATGCAATTGGGTTGTTATTGATAATTGGTCCGGTCAGAATCTGTTTAAGTTCTTTAGCGTCAGCCATTAGCTTAACCCTCCGTTGCGTGCTTTAGCGATAAAGTCAGCGAAACCTTCTTTACCTAACCAAAAATCCAATGAGTGTTGCACACCGTTACTGGTCAATGTTGCACCGGAAAGTGCATCAACACCATGAACAGAGCTCGCCACTACAGGGTTTTTAGTTACACTAATTGCCAAGTTACCTTGAGCATCAAATAACTCTTTACCTTTCCACAATGCTTTCCATTTTGGATTTTCAACTTCGCCACCTAAACCAGGGGTTTCACCTTGGTCATAATAAACGAGTCCTTGCACCGTATTTAGGTCAGTGTCTAATGCCAAAAATGCATACATGGTTGACCACAAACCATAACCGTGGATAGGTAAAATCACGCTAGTCAGTTTACCTTCGTCATTACGAACAAGGTACACAACCGCTTTATCTGCAACACGTTTGATTGAGGCAATATCATTTTCAGGGATAGATGACCGGTCAGTATCACGAGAGGCTTTACGTTGATCATAAACGTTAGCATCACCCTCAACAAATTCACCGGTTTTAAGGTCAACTAACCGAGCTTCAACATATTGCTCGTACTTGCTTAGAATTTCTTTTTTGGTGACGTTACCTTCTTTGGTATTGATAAGGCTCGCCGCATCAAGAATATACTTTTGCTTATCGAGTAACTTATTTTCTTGCTGAATAGGTTTTAATAACACCGCCGCAGTTGAAACAAGCACTGAACAAATAAGACATAAGCCGACAACAACAAATAGCGTTCTACCGAACGAATCTTTATTACTAGCCACGAGCAATCCTCCGCTTAATATTTGCCTGTACTACAAAGTGGTCAAATAATGGCGCAAATAAGTTAGCAAACAGAATAGCTAACATAATGCCTTCAGGGAATGCAGGGTTAACCACACGGATAAACACCACCATTGCACCAATAAGGAAACCGTATGCCCACTTAGCCGTACTCGTAAACGACGCAGAAACAGGATCTGTCGCCATAAACATCATACCAAAGGCAAAGCCACCTAACACTAAGTGCCAATACCATGGCATTGCAAACATCGGGTTTGTGTCGCTACCAATCATATTAAGTAGAGTAGAAATTGCCACCATACCTAAGAAGACACCACCGACAATACGCCAAGATGCAATACGGGCATAAATAATAACTAGACCACCTAGTAAAATAGCAAAGGTAGACCCTTCACCTACAGAACCGGGGATAAAGCCCATGAAAGCATCAATCCAGTTGGTGGTTGAGGCATAGTCGAAAGTACCTTGTGCCGCTTGACTTAATGCCGTTGCACCAGAGTAACCGTCAGCGACAACCCATGTAGTATCACCAGACATGCTTAAAGGGTAAGCAAAGTATAAGAAAGCACGGCCAGCTAATGCAGGGTTTAAGAAGTTACGCCCTGTGCCGCCGAAGATTTCTTTTGCAACTACCACACCAAAGGTAATACCTAGTGCGACCATCCACAATGGGATAGTTGCTGGTAAGGTCAAGGCAAAGAGAACCGAAGTAACGAAGAAACCTTCGTTAATTTCATGGCCACGCACTGACGCAAACAGCACTTCCCAAAAACCACCGACAATAAAAGTCACTGCATAGATAGGTAGGAAGAAGCACGCACCATAGAACATCAAGGACGCAATGCCAGAGTCTGCAGAAAGTTGAGCTCCAAATAATTCAAATAAGCCTACTTGCCAAATATCGGGGGAACCGAAATCGGCGCCCATCGCGATTTGAGCTTGTAAACCTACGTTGTACATACCAAAAAACATTGCTGGGAATGTACATGCCCAAACCGTAATCATAATACGTTTTAAGTCAACATTATCGCGAACATGGGTTGCCCCGTGATTCACTTTACCTGGAGTATAAAATACTGTGGCAGCCGCTTCATAAAGGGCATACCACTTTTCGTACTTGCCGCCTTTTTCAAATTGCGGCTCAATACGTTCGATAAAATCTTTCAAACTCATTAGCCTTCCCTCTCGATCGTATCTAGACAGTCACGCAAATATGAACCGTAGTCATACTTACCTGGACATACGAACGTACACAATGCCAAGTCTTCTTCATCTAACTCTAATGCGCCTAAACGGGCTGCGCCGTCAAAATCACCAGAGAGTAAATCACGAAGTAGCATAGTAGGTAGAATGTCTAGAGGCATCACGCGTTCATAGTTACCAATAGGCACCATTGCACGGTCTGAACCGCAAGTGCTAGTGGTCATATTAAATAGACGCGATGGGCTTAAGTGGCCTAAGAATGCACGAGTGATAGAGAACTTATCGGCACCAGGCATAGCCCAACCAAATAATTCTTTCTCATTACCTTCTTCCAGTACACTTACCTGTTGATGATATCGACCCAAATAAGCTTGAGGTCCTACCGCAGTAAGGCCGCTTAACACTGACCCCGAAATCACACGAACACCATCACCAACCGTTTCATCAGCAGTCAGTTCAGTGATGCTTGCACCTAAAACGCTACGAACAAGACGAGGATTTTTCGCTTTAGGACCGCCAATCGCAACCACACGCTCAGTGTTTAACACACCTTGAGTAAACAGCTGGCCAAAAGCAATCACATCCTGATAGCCAACATGCCAAACAGTTCGTGCTGCAGAAGCGGGAAGAACGTGATGAATATGCGTACCCACCAAACCTGCTGGGTGTTTACCCGCAAATTCTTGAACGTGAGCATTGGCTGCTGGAATATCGGCACCTTGTGCTTTACATAGGTAAACTTTACCTTCAGTTAATCGTGCTAGGACATTAAGGCCGTTAGCAAAATCTTCTTTATGTTGAGCTATGACTACCACAGGATCGGCAGCAAGAGGTTGGGTATCAATGGCAGTCACAAAAATACCTGCTGCAGTAGAATCTACGGCGGGCACTTTACTGAAAGGGCGTGTACGCAAAGCCGTCCATAAACCTGAGTCAATCAGATTATCACGAACAACTTGTGCGTCTAACGTGTCTAACTTATCAGCATCATATTGAGCAAAAGCAACGCTATCGTCACCTTCCACAGCAATAACTACTGACTGAAGTACACGTCTTGCACCTCGGTTTATTTCTAAAATAGTACCACTGGCTAAAGCCGTATATTTAACGCCTAGATTCTTTTTATCTTCAAAAAGAACTTGGCCTTTTTGTACTTTGTCGCCCACTTTGATCTTCATCGTAGGACGTAAGCCAATATACTCTTCACCCAAAGTAGCTACGTGTCTAATGGCTGGGCCATTATGGATAACTTGCTCTGGACCGCCTGCTATAGGCAGTTCCAATCCTTTCTTAATTGTAATCATATCCACAAGCACTACGTTTGAAGGAAAGACAATGCGCCACGTTCCGCTAAAAAAACAAAGTATTAACATATACTTGCTATTTGAGCTAGCGCAGATTTAACTCGAAAATGCGATCATAATCACGCTGGTCGCGCGCATTTTACCGCAAATATGAGACTATCGCCACGAAAATTATAGGTGTTTTCATAACAATACATTACTTTGATAAATGGATTTTAGATCAGACTAAACGGATAAGAACCTGAGGGGGTTATGCCGTATGCTAGATTCTAACAAAGAGACTATAGCATTAATTTTAAAGAAATAATTTTAGTTGTTCACTCACAAAAACAGTTGTAGCAAAAATAATACCACCCAAATGAGTAGTCACTTGGGTGGTATTGGTGTTTTGACATAAAAACAACATAAGCTGTAACCAAATATGACTCAAGCTTGCCAGCGTCTAGAAACGACTCTCTAGAAATGACCTTTATAACCAAAATACGTGATCATTTCCGACTGTCCTTGAAATCCCATTGCAGTGACATTTGCAACTAATTCTTCATCTAACAGATTTTCAACTCGAACATATAATTCATGTTGTGCGGTCAAACGATAAGTTGCGGCTAAATCAACCTTCCACTGACTGTCAATAGTACGCTCATTAGTAAGTGTTGCTTGATAACCTAACTCAGATTGATACAAGGCTTGCGCTATAATAGACATGTCGCCATAAACAACACCCGAGCTTAACGTCAGTTGTTGTTCTGGGACCCATGGTAATTGGCTATTAGCAGCAAAGCATCCCATCAACTCATTGCAATCGGCGTTATCGGTTTCAGCTTGGGTATATTGGTACTTTACGTTCAATGGAATAGAAAAGTGATCAAATGTCAGCCCATACGCTATGCTCAAGTCTGCGCCCACAACAGAAACGTCATTAATATTCTCTTGTAATGATATTTGTTCGTAGTCACATATCATGCCCTGCATACAGCTTACGTGTTGGCTATCGTAATCATGCATATAACCCGTCATTGCAATCGATAAAGCATCTTGCTGGTAGCTTAATGCTAATTGATATTGCAGTGCTTCTTGAGCAGTTTGCTCAATATTCCCCGCTGAAGCGACTGTCCAAGCTTGTTTGACTTGCAGCGCGGTTAACCATGATCCACTCTGATAAGCCACTTCAACAGAAGGCGACCAGCCATCATCAGAAAAGTCCGCCGCATTAAGGCTCGTATTTACATCACCAAGCTCACGAGAAACGCTGACATGCTCATAACCTAAACCGAGATTGATAGACCACTGATCATAATTTAATTTAGTGTCTACCGCTGATGAAAATGCCGAAGCATCATCAGTATAAGTCAGTGCATATTCATCATCTGTTGTCGGCGTCAGTGATAAATCATTGTTCCACGACCACTCACGTTGACCTAAACGCATTTCAGCTTTATCTGTATGGTAGCGCGCACTATAAGTCACCTGATGCTGACCATACATGCTGACACTTTTGGTTTGCATACCAAAGCCAGCAAAATCGTTATTTTGTGTTAACGCTCCTAAGTTCATCCCATCGGCGGTGGGAACGGCTTCAAACATGGCGATACTAGACAACAAAGCGCTGTCAATTTGCTGACCATCAACAAAACGCATTTCTCGAGATTGTTGTGAATAGGTTTGGTAATAAAAGTCTGTCGCCATCGTCGAAGTAGCAGACAATATGACCTTATGGGCTAATACGTAGCGTTGACGTTCGCCTTCAATATTGTCGGTGCTGGCTGCGGAGTATAATTGAGTCGGGTCTAACGAAAAATCAGCAGCTGTTAACCCCAATGTTCCTCGATCATCATCTTGCGATGAATACTGATAACTGAACTCGGTCGTTTGTTTATTGCTTGCACCAGGTAAACTATCGGCCGCAATTTTGAATAGAATATCTTTATGAGTAGCATCTGTATCTTGCGGGGCACGATAACCCACATCGTCAGATGCCGATTGATAATCGAGTGCCAGTAACATGCCATTTTGCTTTGTAGTACCGCTCACTACTACGCCACCATTAATTGCATTATTGTCACTGCCTTCGAGGTTGAGATCAGTTGCATATTTTTTGGGGCTAATTTTTATAGACTGATAGTCAAGCTTACCAAAAGCCGCTTGCGAACTCTCAGTCACACTGGTCATGCTCGAAAAAGACACTTTTTGCTGGTGCAATAAATTGGGCTGCAACACTAAATGTTGTCCAGAATACGGCGCAGGAGAAAAGAAAATACCATCCTGTAAAATGGCTACACCGTCAATGGCACCAGCATGTGTGATGGTCACATCCTGATGTGATCCGGTAGGTAACACTGTCGCGCCCGTCAACCCTAGCGGAATATCACTTTGGCGATAATGAAATTGGCTTATCGATGACTGCTGCAAATCGAGTTGATTATTAAGGTTATCAATAGACTCTGTTACCGTTTCTGCAACGGCATTGGTAGAATGACAAACATAAAGCACTGCGACTGCTAGCACTGACAGGCTAAATGGGTGGTTAGACATATTAATCTCCGTATATGTGTCTGTTCACGCAAAAGATCGTTTAAAATGACGAATAAATCACTAAGTTACGCTTATTACAATAACGGTTTCAGTTACATAAAAATAGCGTGCTATTAACGTTTACTCGACATTGGGTGTTTTATTAGCAAAAAAAAGCGGCCAAAGCCGCTTTTCTCATGGGTATGAACTCAATCAATTAAATTAAAGATTGCCTAAAATTTCATCACTCAGTTTTAAGTCATCATTTTGGTTAACGCTCACGCCCGCGGCAATGATCATCCGAGCAATGTCTTGCGCTTGTGTTAACGAATGCATTTCGTAAGTACCACATTGATATTCATTTAACTCAGGAATATCTTTCTGGTCAATGACATTGGTTACGTCAATCATTGCCGCTAGCCAGGCATCTGCAACTTTACTTTCTGTCGGTTGACCAATTAAGCTCATGTAAAAACCGGTACGGCATCCCATCGGTGAAATATCAATAATCTCTATACCATCACCGTTTAAATGTTCGCGCATAAAGCCTGCAAACAAATGCTCAAGGGTATGGATACCTCGCTCACTGAGGATATCTTTATTGGGTGCACAAAAACGCAAATCAAATACAGTAATAGCATCGCCACTAGGGGTGCTCATGTGCTTAGCAACGCGAACCGCTGGAGCATTCATACGAGTATGATCTACGGTAAAACTGTCTAATAAAGGCATTGATTTCTCCCTAAATAAGTAAAATAATTCGACAATATATTGCCTAATTCCAAGATAGTACCACTATTCAAACATTGTCACAGTCTGAGTTTACTCTTGCTGTTGCGCGTCTAATTCAAACCGACTTAACGCATCTTCAGTATAACTAAAATAGCGTTTTACTGATTTTTCATTGGCTATGTAAGACTCAAGAACTTTATTAAACAGCACATCTTTAGCGGCTTCATGGTTAAGAACTTCATTTCTTGCTTGTTTTAACGCACGGATCACAGCGTTGGGAAAGGGTTTAACCTGCACATGGTGTTCATTAAGCAAAATGTCCATCGCAGCGATATGGCCTTGAGTATAATCATCTAGCATATCTTGATTTATCGCTCTGGCTGCTACTTTCACAATCGCTTGTAAATCATCGGGCAAGGTCGAAAAAGCCTGCTTATTGATCAGAAATTCCATCGTTGACCCCGGTTCATGCCAACCAGGGTAATAGTAATATTTGGCCACCTGATCTAGTCCAAGAGGCAAATCATTATAAGGCCCAACCCATTCGGCAGCATCAATCGCGCCAGTCTGCAGCGCACCGTATAATTCTCTACCCGCTAGCGCCGTTACCGGAATGCCCCCCAGTTTCTTAAATACTTCGCCACCAATGCCCGGTAAACGCATCTTAAGACCCTTAAAGTCTTCAGGTGTTGCAATGATTTTATTAAACCAGCCCCCCATTTGCATACCGGTGTTTCCACCTGCCAGCGGTAAAATACCAAAAGGCTGATAAACTTCCTCCCACAGCTCCATCCCGCCGCCATAGTGAAGCCATGCATTCATTTGTTGTGCCGTTAAACCAAAAGGGATCGATGAGAAAAACTGGGCTGCGGGCGCTTTTTCTTTCCAATAATATGACGCGCTATGCGCCATTTCAATCGTGCCATTGCTAACAGCATCGAACACGGATAAGGCTGGCATTAACTCGCCCGCACCGTAAACATTGATCACTAAACGGCCGTTAGACATCTGATTGACTAGTTGAGCAAACCGTTCTGGTGCCATGCCCAAACCGGCTAGGTTTTTTGGCCATGACGTTGCTAAGCGCCATTCAATCACTTGAAGGGGGGTTGAATCTATTTGAGAAAGAGAATTTGTCTTTGAAGGAGTCTCTGGTTGGCAGCCCAACAACAAGGTTAGACCCATTAACCAGCAGGTTTGAATCACCTTGCTCATGTAAATATCCTTTTCAATCGCACTCTTCTATTTCATAACTGTAACATAATCATAACCAGTGACAAATACCGCCACGTTACAATACAAAATAAAAAACCTCACATAATCCGTGAGGTTTTTTTATAAATAGACCAGTAAGTTAATAACAATTAGCCTTTACAATTAGGGGTTTTAGGTACTTTATCCAATGCTTGCCATTCTGGCTGAGTATAAGCATTGATGGATAATGCATGCACACCGTTAGCTAACTCATCTGCAAGCGCTTGGTTAATCAAACGGTGACGGGCAAGCAAACGCTGTTCACTAAATTTATCGCTAACCACAACCACTTTAAAATGGGTTTCAGAATTAGGCGGAACATGATGACGATTACTTTCGTTAATCACCTCAAGATGCGATGGCTCGAAGGCATGATTCAATTTATCAGTAATGATTTGTTGGACAGACATAGTAATACTCTTGTTAATCCATATCGATGAAATCGAAGGGTACTGCTTTGCCGAATAAAGGTCAAACAAGCAGACTAAAACTTAAAGTTTGTGCACACATTCTATCTAGTCGATATCGACGCATATTAATGACCATTATCGATCAGCTTCTTGGCCAATCTGCTATATCGACACTATCCATGCAATACGCAGCATTGTCCTCGTCTTGTTGTTGTAACACCTCACGCCCTAGCCATGCATTGATAAATAGCCCGTGTGGGTCATATGTCTGCTGCTGTTTTTCAAGATTAAAGTGCCTAGCGCCGCGAGGATCGGCGCCAACACCCGCCAGATACTGCCAATTGCCCCAATTCACGGCAACATCATAATCAATTAACTGCTGTTGAAAATAAGCGGCACCATAACGCCAATCACATTGTAGTTCATTCACAAAGCAACTTGCCACAATTTGCCTACCGCGATTTGACATATAACCGGTGTCATTTAATTGCTTCATCAACGCATTCACTAAAGGGAAAGGTGTACTGGCAGTTTTCCACGCTTGAATACGTTGCACATAAAAACTGGTTAACGGCTTACGCCCACTAATGCCAGAGAATCGAAATAGCTGTTTATTGAATTTAAAGCCATACCAATGAAAATACTCACGCCAAAGTAGCTCATACAAAATCCACTGGCTTGATTGGCTCGCACCATGTTGTGATTCAAATTGCTGCAAGGCAGACACCACTTGCCTTGCAGATAAACAACCATTAGCTAACCAAGGTGAAAACTTTGTCGAGCATTCCCAACCATCAAGCTCATTACGCATCTCCTTGTAGTGATGCGCTAAGTTTGAAGAAAAATAGCATTCTAATTGTAATAGCCCTTGTGCTTCGCCACCGCAAAATACATTGCTCATCATTTGAGTTTGTGGCACCCAGTCGGGGTAAGACAGCCAAGCCTGAAGCTGTTTATCTTGCTGCTTAAGCGCGACCATAGGTGGCAACCAAGATATTGCGTCAGCTGCTGCGGTAATATTGATGTTCTCGACTTGCTTGCGAAACTGACTGAATGTTGGCGCAAGTTCGGCTAGCTCAAAAGGAAGTTGCTGTGAGTGAAACAGAGTTTGAGTGGTCATGGTCGAATATTGAATATCGGGGCATTGCTGCTGAATCGATTGCCAAGCGGTCTGCTCATCTGCACCACAATGATCACTACGATAGACCCGGGAAATATCATGGGCTTGGATAATATAAGCCAAGGATTTTTGCGCTGAAGCGTAAACAATATGCAGCTGTTGACCATATTGATTGAGCGCTTCATCTAATGCCCGTAATGACTCAAGCAAAAATCGTAATCTGTGCTTTCCAAGATACTGAGCTTGATATTGGGCTGTTCGAAACCAATTGGGGTCGATGCAATACACTATCATCAACTGCTGAGCATACTGGGCAATATCAGAAAATATCGCATTGTCTGCCATTCGCAGGTCATCACCTAACCAATAAAGCGCCCGGACTGTTGATTGCGATGTCGTTTTTATGTTTGAGTCGACGCAACCTTGACCACCCGCATTGTTCATCTATTTATTACCACATCTTGAAACCATACCTAATAGGTACGTAAACACAGTGGTTAACGGTTCAGTAATAATCTATTTTCGCTATATATTCAAACTAGCTCGACCTTCGGTCTGCGAGGTTCTAGAGTCGCTTCGCTGCTAGTTCGCTACGCGGATAGAGCGCTTCGCTTCTAGGGACAGCTTCGCTGCTAAGATTTTATAGCATCTAGCCGCGCAGCGTCCTAGCCGCTAGGCCTTTCGCTTTTAGCTATGGCCATTAACGATATCTGTTAACGATATCTATTAACGATAATAATTGGGGATAATTTGTCGAAAAGTAAAGTTAATACGCGGCTCAACAACCTTAAGGCGTTTAGGCAAAGCATGTTGCCAGTGTTGCTGCATACCGGAATGCATAATAAGTAAGTCGCCCGATGCGAGCGCAAAATTAACTTTGGTCTTAGTTTGCTTATGGCGCACAACAAAGTCTCGACAGGCCCCCAAGGTAACCGACGCAATCGCCGAACCACTGACAATCTCAGGTTCATCATCACTGTGCCATCCCATACAGTCGTGGCCATCGGCATAGCGATTAACTAATACTGAATTAGTGTCGATTTGATGATCATTAAGCAATTTTACACGTAATCGGCTTAATACTTTTGGCCAAGCCAGTGCGGTGATGTGTAATTTGGAGTAATGATAATCGCAACCGGGGTCGCCAAACCAAGCCTGGGTTCGAGGAGTCAGATGTTGCTTACCATATACTTGTATAGAAACCCGCTCTAACGGATAGTGATTAACTTCATTTATCAATAACTGTTGCTGCTTAGGCGACAAAAAGCCTTTAATCCAAGTGACAGGTGGACTGATTTGGTTTTTAGTCCTTGCCTCGACAATATCATCTTGAGTTAAGCCGTCGTGAGGATCGCCAAAATCTAACCCATGTTGAAACTTTGTCACCTCAATAGCCTCCTTTAATCACTCACTTCGATTAATACCAACGCTTTATTTTAGCTATCCACAAGCCTGATAACACAATCACTGCCATTAGGCTCAATACTGCAAAATAGCCAAAGTGCCATTTTAACTCAGGCATATTATCAAAGTTCATTCCGTAAATGCCCGCGACTAAGGTTAATGGTAGAAAAATGGCCGTGACCATGGTTAACGTCATCATCACTCGATTGGTTTTATGGGCACTGACTGAAATATAGCCATTGATTAAGCTGTCCACTAAACCTTGATAAAGACTGGCTCGACTCGATAACCGTTCAAACTGGTTATATAAATAACTCAGTTGTTCATAGTCCATCTTAATATGCTGATGGCTGTCATCGCGAAGCCATTGTTGCAATATCTCTTCATGGTAACTAAACGAACGTTTTGCTTTTTGTAATTTACTGCTATAAGCGATTAACTCTGCAAGTAAATCATCGGTTGAAACATCAAAAATCTCATCTTCTATTTCACTTAAACGTTCTTCTAACGCCAACATCACTGCCAGATAATCAATCACAATTTGACGCATTAGTTCAAAACACACTTGGCTCATGTCCGTGCTATCTAGGTGACCTTGCTCGCGGATCCGTTGGAAAACTTTGCTGACACTGATTGACGGTTTAAGGTGTTGTGTCACTAAAAAATGGTCATTCACATGTAGCAGTAACTGGCTACGCTCAAGCAGAAGATATTCTTCCCTGTCTTTAAGCTCGTGGGTTAACAAATACGAATGTGTGCCATATTCTTCAAACTGTGGTGGATGACGTTCACGCTGTGCTTCTTCAAAATAGAGATGATCAATACCAAAGTCAGGATGTTGCTTAAAAAACGCTTGGCTATGCTGACCCGTAATATCGACCCATATTAACTGCTGTTGCGGATCATATTGACTCATGAGAGTCTCATCACCTTCAGCTAACAACAGACCTTGCACATTAAATAATAGTATCTGTATCGCCATGAATAGCCCTTTCAACAGCAAATTATTGCAGTATAAACCGCTTAACGGGTCATGTCTGACTCACTAACCATTTCAATGTGTTGTTTGATCTGCTCGAAATGGCTATTCACCCAAGCACTGCTGATTGGGCCCCAAGTTGAAATGCGATAATAGCCTTCATTATGACGCTGGCCTTGCTGAATAAAATCCACTTCAATACCAATATCGACAAATGCCGCTAACGCATCTTGCAATGTCCTTCGTGGCATAAGCGTCAGTTTTTGCAAGCTTAATAAGTTATGTTGTTCTTCATCTAGCAGATGCGCTAAATACAATTTTCGTAAAAATGCTTTTTGCGATTTATTGATCACGTAATTATTCGAAAACATCCTTCACACGCCCTATTATCTCTACATCACTGAATAGAAATTACTGTATGTCTAGCCAGTCATGCAAGCACTATTGCCAATGTGAGCAAATTGCGGTGTAATTAATCACTGATTTTGACGCTAATAGATTGATTTATCGATAACCAATATGATTAACACTACCTAAGTTGCGACAATCTCGTTATAGTTTTTAACAATAGAAATAGCCGATATGGAAAGCGAACAAACATGGATACTCCGCCGCACTCAAAGAGCCCATTAGCGCCATCGCCAATAACAGATCCGTCAACGCTAAACGATACATCTTCATTGTTGGCAGTAAAAGCAACCTCAGCAGACGCTTATGACCATGGCCCACGTTTATCCGAAGATGATTATATTCAACTTGCCGACTTGCCACTGAGCAATATTGATCCTAATTACCCTAAACTATTATTGATAATGAGCAGTGTCGTTATGATGATTATCATCACGGCCTTAACGATGTTTCTGTTGATAATTAAACCGCTGCCATTGATAATCGCGACCGGGTTTATAGCATTGACAATCTTGGTGGCTGCCCTGGTTATTAAACTCATTCACCTCAAAGCAAACAAAATTGCTTATGGCTTGTTTAAACATGAAATGGTGCTACGTGAAGGGTTATTTTGGGTGTCAACAACGGCACTGCCCTACACTCGACTGCAACATGTTAATTTGTCTCAAGGCCCCGCAGAACGAAGGTTCAACTTAGTCACCTTAAAATGCTTCAGTGCAGGCAGTGGCTTAGCTGAAATTGATCTACCAGGCCTCAATGCCGATTTAGCTGAAAATTTACGCCAACATTTATTGAGCCAAGCGGCAGCAAGTCATCAACTACCTGCCACTAAATTAAACACACGCGAGCATTCAACATCAGTTGATGACCCTACACCAGCAATTGAACGATCTCAGCAGGATAGCCATAATGGATAAGTCACCAGCATCACAGGGTGATGATCCACATCTTGACTCAAAAGATATTGTTACCAATAAATCGATCAATTCAGAGCAAACCAATACCGATGATTTACAGCAATGGCAAGCACTTTCAGCTTGGTCTATCGTCAGCAATATTTTCAGTACCTTAAAATACATCCTCAGCAATGGTTTTGCTATCGTACCCATTGTTTATACTGGATGGCGGCAAGGCTTTGATATGCAATGGGGCATACTGGCTTCTAGCCTACTATTATTGCTGGTGACACTTTCTGCGATAATAGAATGGCGGAAATTTCGTTTTCGTCTTAATAACCATCAACTTGAAGTGAAACGCGGCTTATTGTTTACCAAAAAAGATGAAATACCGCTGAGTCGCATTCAAAATATTCGATATGAACAACCGTTTTATTTTAAGCCATTGTCACTCGGTACCCTCGTGATTGAAACGGCAGGGTCTAAAAGTGACGAAGCTCATTTAGCCGCTTTAGATACGCAACAAGCCCAAACCTTAAAACGTTTACTGCTAAATTTAAGTCACACTGATGCTACTGCACCGACACACGAGCATCCGCATACTGATAATCAACATGGCATCGAGAATACACAGCCGATTGTGCGTAAAAGTTTATGGGATTTAATCTTATTTGGTTTTTATCAAAATAATTTTATTTGGTTTGCCGTAATTGTGGGCCCCATCGCTGGTCAAGTTGATTTGGATAAAATATTCGACTCCCCACTCGCGCAGCAATTTTGGTTATGGGTCCAACAGCAAACTCATCAAAATATTGGCTTGCAGACCATCATGGCAATCGTGGGGTTGTTTGCGCTATACAGTTTGTTTGCGTTAATTTCAATTGTCGCGGCAATGTTAAAATATCACCCATATCAGCTCGATAAACATGATGACACTTTACAACGAAGTGGCGGTGTCATTTCACACCAGCAAGATGCGTTGGCCATAAAACGTATTCAATTGGTCCATCTTCAACAACCCGTTATTGCACGCTTATTTAAACGCTGGACCTTATACTTTAAGCAAGTCAAAGGACATGAAGTTGGACATAAAACCAAACAACACATGTTAGTTCCAAGCGTTAAATCCACTGAAATCGAATTAATCTTGGCCAAAATCCCTCAACTCAGTGGCGGTGCCAGCGCATTACCCAGCAGCTACTCGTCTATTCATATTAATTGGCTGACCAAGAGAATTGCCTTGGCACTGATCCTGGCCAGTATACTCACCATCATGGGTTATTATGGCCATCATAGCCTTGGTTTTTTTGAGTTCACTTGGTTCATCACCTTCGTGGTGATATTAGCGATTTACATACGATACAAGCAATGGGGATATGTTGTGGCAGATAAAGTCATTTGGCAACATAGCGGCTTTTTCGGTCAACAATGGCAGCGGGTCGCATTTGAAAAAGTTCAACACGTTAACATCATCCAAACTCAAGGCCAAAAACAAGCTCAGTTAGCCTATGTAGAAGTCGGATTAGCCAGTGGCAGTGTGGTGTTCCCCTATATTCCCACTCATGTGGCAGAGCTAATTATTACTCGGTCACTCAATGCAACTAGTCACGATAACCGTAATTGGATTTAGCCTAATGAATGAAATAAAAACGACACGGGTCACCGTCGATGATGTTATTGATTTTTGGTTTGTTAACATTTCACCTAAACAATGGTGGATAAAAGATACCGAGCTTGATTTACAGATAAAAAAGACTTTTGGCACCGCTTTAAACGCTGCCATAATGGGAGAGTTACAACACTGGCGTAAAGACACTCAAGGGCGATTAGCCGAAATTATCGTACTAGATCAATTTTCGCGAAATATTCATCGCGATACGCCAGCCGCATTTGCCGCTGACAATATCGCGTTAGTGCTTGCGCAAGAAGCCGTTGCATTAGGTTGTTTAGCAGAGTTACCGACTCACCAAGCTGGATTTTTAATCATGCCCTATATGCATAGCGAATCAATGATTATCCACCAGCAAGCATTGCCATTATTTGAGCAATATGCGCCGAATAATCTACACAGCCAACGACAACATCAAGCCATTATAGCTCAATTTAATCGTTATCCTCACCGAAACGCGATCTTAGGGCGCGACTCAACGGCTGCCGAAATCATCTTTTTAACTCAACCCGATTCCAGCTTTTAACCAAGCTATACTCCAACGCCAGCTTCTATAGCCGATGCTATTTGACCACTAGAACAGGGCATGTGGCTTTATTTGCAATAGTTTCGGCGACATTATCATTCAAAAAATGAGACAGTCCGCTTCTACCATGGCTGGCAATAACCACCATACCAATATCACCGCTATTGGCCTCGGCCAAAATTTCGGCAATAGCATCACCACGTCGAATCACCGTTTCAATCTTTAAGTCGGTATTAAGTTGACCCAATAAATCATGCATTTTCTTGGCCGCAGCAGCTTCCATCGTTTTCGCCAACTCTTCAGGGGTAACGGCAAGGATCATATAATTCTCATCACCGAAAGGCTGATCAACTACGTGCACGATACGAATGCCAACTTTATATAAGTTAGCCATTTCAATGGCGTAACTTAAAGCATGTGACGACGTGTCAGAAAAATCGGTAGGCCATAAAATATTACGTGTTCGCATATTATCCTCCTTCGCAGTGTAAAATGTGTCTTGGTAGTGACATTTTATGCCTCACTGAAACACACCCAGTTCCATCTCAACAATATAACTAACCTAAACTCTGGATAGTAAATCCGTTGTTAACGATTTATCCCATCTCCTACCCCGAGTTAAGTTTTAGTATAGTCAGTATTAAAGACCTTATTAGTGATTAATATCAAATTAAACCCGAAAACTTGCTTTAGATCAAAAACGAACATAACATAAAACCGACTAATCAGTCGGTTTGCTGAATGGGTTAATCACACTTCATCAAACCAACATCGTTATTTTTTGCTGGAGATCAAATATGAATATGGCCGTTGATAACATTCAAACACAATTACAACAATTGCTCACAGATCAACGCGCGCGTTTTCAAGCTAATCCAGCGCCTCATTATCAATCACGGGTAGATAAGTTAACCCAATTAAAACAAGCTTTGCTTGATAATCAACAATCTATCATCGACGCATTAATTAACGATTATGGCCATCGCTCTGCAAATGACACCATAATTTCGGATATTATGCCTTGTGTAAACAACATCAATTACACCATCAAACACCTTAAGTCGTGGATGAAACCCAGTCGTCGTCATGCAGGTTTATTACTATCTCCCTCTAAAGTGTCGGTGCAATATCAGCCCTTGGGCGTGATCGGTATTATTGTGCCGTGGAACTTCCCGGTGATGTTATCAATGGGCCCATTGATCACGGCCATTGCTGCAGGCAACGGGGCCATGCTAAAAATGTCCGAATTCACCCCAGCAACCAATGCGGTATTGCGCAAGATGTTGGCAACGATTTTTGCCCCAACTGAAGTCGAGTTAGTTGAAGGTGAAGCTGATGTGGCCGCAGCATTTTCAGCATTACCGTTTGACCATATTCTGTTTACGGGTTCTTCCGTTGTCGGCCGCCATGTTATGCGTGCCGCAGCCAATAACCTGACGCCGGTAACATTAGAATTAGGCGGTAAGTCCCCAGCGATCATTGCCGCTGATATGCCAATAGACACAGCGGTAGAACGGCTTATTTTTGGAAAATGTTTAAATGCAGGTCAAATTTGTGTCGCCCCTGACTATGTATTGTGCCCAGCGGAAAAAGTCGAGGCGTTTATTGCCGCTTATCAACGTCGATTTAATAAAATGTACCCTAACTTCGACACAAACCAAGACTACGGCAATATCATTAATGATCGTCAACACCAACGCTTACTCGCAGTATTAGAAGATGCCAAAGCCAAAGGTGCAACCGTCACCTCCGCAATTGATGGCCCAATATCAACAACGCAACGAAAAATAGCCACTCAGCTAGTCACACATACCACAGACGACATGCTCATTATGCAGGATGAAATATTTGGACCATTGTTACCGATTATTAGCTATCAGTCGGTTGATGAAGCGATAGGTTATATCAACCATCATGATCGCCCCTTAGCCCTATACATCATGAGCTTTGACGATAAAACGCAGCAAGACATTCTGCAGCAGACTCATTCGGGCGGAGTGTGCATTAATGACACGGTATTTCATGTTGCCGCTGATGACGCACCCTTTGGCGGTATTGGTCCATCGGGCATGGGACACTATCACGGCAAAGAAGGCTTTCTAACCTTTAGCCATGCTAAAACAATCCTCAACAGTGGTAAAATTAATACCGGCATATTTGTTCATCCACCTTATGGCGGCGTGATCCAACGATTATTGATGAAATTTTTCTTACGCTAACACCTCAAAATATCACTACAGCAAGTATTACTTTAATGAGTGATACTTGCTGAGCCGAATCCGACATTAACCAGTCCGCAATCAAACTGATTTAATGAATAAACGGTAGATAAACAGACACTAGATAGAACAGGTATGTTGACTCAATGAGCAGTAAATCCATTAGCAGTAAATCCATTAGCAGTAAATCGATTGTTACCACAGATAAAAAACAAGCTATTCTAGACTCGGCATTACAGCTGTTTGTTAATAATGGTTTTAATGCTACATCGACCGCATCAATTGCCAAAGCGGCTGGCGTGGCAACGGGCACTTTATTTCATCATTTTCCGACAAAAAAAGACATCATGAGCCAGCTTTTTTTATCCATTAAACAAGAGTTTGCTACCAACATGGTTAGCAGCACTCATTTTAGTGGTGATATCGAACAAGATGCCAATACCCTATGGCAAAAAGCCATCGACTGGGCCATTGCACAACCGTTAAAACAGCTTTTTTTTCTACAGTACTCTATGTCCGCAGACATCGATGCCGACGTCAGAAAGCAAGCGATGAACAGCATTCTAGGATTTGTTGTCGAATTGATTAATCAAGGTAAACAGCAGCATATTATCGCTGACTTTCCCAATGCGTTATTGCTCGAAAACTGCCATGGTCAGTACTTAGCTGCCATTCGTTTTTTTACCGACAATCCTCATTTAGGTAACGATGACATTCACCGATGCGCCAGTTTCAGGTTATTTTGGCAAGCGATGAAAGCCTAAGCCTGTTGACCTTTCGTGTTTACAATTTGTTCAAACTAAACTGTTTTCTGCTTACATAAGAATGCTGTGAAAAGACTAGAGACAAAGTCTTTAACTAGGCTAATACCTTGCAACAAACTTATTTTATAATAATAACTAGGACGGTTTAGGCGGACCCTTCGGGCTGCGTTAGTGGCTTCTTTGTACTGGGTTATTGCTTATTTATGGAGAATAACGACATCTCATTAGCTCTGCCTTGTAAAAAATGGCCACTAACAGCAGCAAAATTCATCTTGAAGGTTCAACAGGCTCTAGCATTTATCCCATACATTATTCATCTAAACTAAAATTCGTTAGATCAATCTGTTCATTTTCAGCCTTTGTCTGGGTGTCAAAATCTAATTGAAGAGTATGCGACGTTTGTTCTACTTGTAGCGCCAGTTGCTTCGCTTTATGAATAGCATATTGACGACGTCGTTTGCGCTGTAAACACAAACGGATCACATCTTGTTTTCTTAACTCGCTGTAACTCATCCAGTTAAATCGTTCATCTCGGCTTCGAAGGCAGCCCATACAATAGCCACGACTGTCAGACTGACAAACGCCAACGCATGGACTGGGCACCGCAAAAAAACTTAACTGTTCCATCATTAGAGTGCTTAACCTCAGCTAATATTGAATTTAGTACGTAAATGCTAAATATACGATATAGTCATTGGTAGGTTGATTTAATGGTGAGGCTAGTGCTTAACCAACCAAAGTCACCATCAAATACCGTTATGTTAAGGTTATACTAATTGAGTTAATTTTGTACATTATTGCACGTTAATCGGAGGGCTCATGACAACATCAAGGCGTTCGGGTAAAGGGTTAATACACACAATGGCAGCTTGTAAGCACATTTTACTTTTATGTGGCCTGTTATTGCTGGTCTCTTGTGCGACAAAACCCAAGCAAGATTATGATGTCAATTACGACTTCTCTGTACTCAAAACATTCAGTCAACTCACCGTAAAACAAACTGATGATCCTTTAACCGCTGACCGAATTAATGACGACATTAAGCAAACCTTACTTAACCAAGGTTATCTCTTTAGCGCCAGTAATGCTGATTTTGTAGTCAACTATGCCTTTATCACTGAAAACAAAGAAAAAGATTCAGGGCTTTCTATCGGCTTAGGTTCTGGAACTTGGGGCTCTAGTGGTGGGATAAGTCTTGGCACGAGTATTGGTATCCCGCTAGGCAGTAACACAGCTAAAACGCAAACTATCCAAATTGATATTATCGACCCAGCCGACAAACGCTTAATTTGGCGCGGCAATGGTCAGTACCACTTTGATCAAGGTGGCGAAGTTAAAGCACAAGGCATTAACCAAACTGTTGCCGCTATCTTGGCGCAATTCCCCCCGAAAAAGTAATCTACACTCTATTTTAGTTGCCGTTCATCCTTGTTGAACGGCGGCTACTTTACATAGAAACGCCAGCTCTTCGAGCCGACTTAACACAAATATCTATTTAGCAATTTGCGACTACACGGTAAACTAGCTATCACACTACTTTATTGACCTCGTTAAAATGACTACAGAAACATACAACCAAGCTTTATTAACCCTTGCGCTCGCTGGAATAGATGCCATAAAGACCTCGGCATCACAACACAAAGCCGTCAGAACTGCAGCACAAGAAAGCCATTTTTTATGTAACTGGATGGTTGAGTCGTTAAAAACAAAACGCTTTTCGAAACTAATGGCCGACGACTTAACGGCCTGGATAAGTCAAGCTCGAAGTCAAGGTGCTGGGGCTCAACTTAAACAACGATTAACCTGTATTGCCGATCAATATCAACAAGTTAATAACAGTGCTATCGCCACTGGCACTGGGCTTAAAAACCTATTAACCGGACTCGCAGCACAAGAATGGGTGGTGGTAACCGATACCGACATTGATGCCAAATTGAAGATCAACAGTGACGGTAAATCAAGTTTAATTATCTCAGCAAAAGAATTTAATCAGCACATTGTTGATGAAAAAATTGTCAAACCAATCTCAATGTACATTCGTGGTGATGAAAAGTTGGTTGCACGGTTAGCATTAGAGCAAGGTGTATTACTCAGCCAAGGCAATAAAAAGACCTCATTGATCAAACATCATAAAACTTATGTATTAATACCTGATAACTTACACTCAAGTTTATGTTTACTGTGCCTTGATCTTTATTAAGCAGCGAAAAATTGTTGTAGTATTAATAGAATGTTAAAGATAAGGAGTCACCATGAAAAAAGGCTTTCTAGCACTCACTTGCTTGGTGATATTTATTTGTGGTTTCACAGTTCAAGCGAGCACAGCACTTAAGTATAACGTCAATGCCTCCAGCAGTTGGGTGCCTTATTACATTGCTGGATCGGCTGAAAACCCAGGAATACTCGGCGAGCTGGTTCCGTTACTGCTTGCAAAGGCCAACATTGAAGTTGAAAAAAACAATTATCCTCCCAAAAGAACTAATTACGCCTTAGCGAATGGCTTACTAGACTTCGACTTTGTTAGCCCAAGCTGGTTTGAGGATCAAAAAGTAGGCGATGATTTTGTCTCATCGATAGCGATATTAGTCATTCAAGAAAACATTATCACTTTAGACAAAAATGCTCAAAAATGGCAAGACGTTAATCAGATTAAAGGTAAAAAAATAGGCACAATTCGTGGCTACCTTTACCACGACGATACAGAGTTTACTCGAGTTGATTTTACCTCTGAGAGAGAACTCATCAAGGCATTACATAAAGAGCGAGTTGAAGCGGTTATCTCTGGAGATTTACCCGCCTTGTATTGGGCAAAAAAACTCAATAGACCAGTCACCCTTGCCTCGATTCATTCAGAAGGCCACTTGGTCATGCGTCTTCGTAAAAAACATACTGCCTTACTACCACAAATTAATGCCGCTATTGCTGAATTTAACCAAAATGGCACCACTCAAAGCATTATCGAAAAATACACCAAGCAGGATGTGTTTAGTCGTTAATATGGGGTTAAAACGGATTAACGCTGTAACCTTCGCGGGCTAATACTGCATGTGCAGTTAACGCCGATAACGCCATGTCAACACCCGGCAGCAAGTCATCAGGAGTAATGCCGTAATAGGCGGCTGTTTGACCACACACATAAAACTTAACCCCCTGTCTTACCAACTGCGCAATTAAATCCGAATTAGCATTCTTCTGCCCTGCATTCAACTGCTGATAAAAACTATCCTTGGTCATATCGCTAGCCGCTTTACCATGCACCACCATAGCAAGCGAAATGTCTTTCAGTTTAACCCCGGCTGCCACATGCATATTAATAAAGCGCGCCAAAGTATCAATACTAGAGTTTATTTCAGCGGGTTTAGCGGCTGTACCTAAATCAAAAGCAACGTTAAACTTCATGCCTGTTGGTATGGTTAAGCTGCTATTCACTTCGGCCACCTTTCCGTAATCTTTAATCACTGGTCCCGGTTTAAAAGCCTCAATACCAGCGGTTGCCGTAAATGATGAACACGCTATTAATGTCAACACGGCCGATGTGATAACGCATCTACTCACTGAAGGTAAACTGATTTCCATTATGTTGATCTTCCTTATCTCTATTTTTATGATTACTCTAGCACAGATTAGCGCTTAGGTTTTAGACCCTTGCTTAGTATAATTATCCCTACTAACTGACCCACTATTATGACGATCCAAGCACAATGTTATGTTGAAAATGTTATCTCGAGGTAATACCAGATTAACGCTTAGGTTTTAGACCCTTGCTGAGTATAATGATGCGCTCAAAAACACCAAGAATGAATGATATGTCAATACGTCCAATTTACGCGACCGACTGGCCCGCTATTATGGCGATCCAAGCACAATGTTATGTTGAACTAGCGCCAGAGTCGCTTGGTGTTATGCAAAGTAAATGGCGAACGTCGCCGACTAGCTGTGTCGTGTTTGAACGACAAGGTCGCGTTTTAGCTTATGCCCTTGTTCACCCTTGGCAACGAGGCGATGCCCCGTCATTGAATACCGAAATCAGTGGCCAGATTGATGCTAACTGCTGGTATTTACATGACATGGCCATTTCACCCAATGCACAAGGCATGGGAATTGGTAAACAGCTCTTCACTTATGTTGTAAATCAAGCAAAAGCGTTGATGGTGAAGGGGATTGGACTGGTGGCCGTACAGGGTGCGCAAACGTACTGGCAACAACAAGGGTTTAAAGCAGACATCACATCAGCAAAACTGACACAATCACTAGATAGTTACCCTGATGGGGCATGTTATTTGTATTTACCCTTATTATAAAGGTTCCCCTCTAAGCCGCCAGCAGTCGTCACGACGGTTCTGTTAGCCAATACTTTTTATGATGTTTTTGTTTGCTATGGCGATGTTAAAACCTTAAACCGCAAGGATTAGCTTATTACAGCATTAGTCAGCAGGGGCATCGTATTATTTGAATATTTATTGCAAGTTCATGCCGATCAGCTTGGTTATACGTCGATGAACGTGGGATAATCGAAGATTGTGCATCAGATCATCACCCTATGGGTATTTGTCTCTTTTACCATTTGGTACCTCAAAAATCATAACGCTTAAGTCTTTGTCGGCAGATTGATGCCTTTGGGGTGCCGTATTGTTTACATTAAAAAATGAATTACATTAATTTCAGGAGTTCGCCATGGCGCGCCAAGTTATCTATACCTTTAAAGGCAAAACCAAAACTATCGCGTTTAGCTATGACATACATCATGATCTTTATGAAGCAGCAGCTGAAGCCGAAGGGATTGATTTAAATAGTTTTTTAGCCATGGAACAACAAGTTGCGTTAACGTCAAAAAAAGGCGCGAAAGCAGAGAAAGAATTTCGTAAAACTGAATTTGCACGTTTTGGTTTTACTAGCATCAAATTTGTTCGTGAAGATGATGAGGTTTAATCATTTTGGTTTAAATAAGGACTCTCTATGTTGAATTCAGATCATGCTAATTTCCCTCGAGCCAGTTTTTTTCGACGTTTAGGTGCAATGACGTATGACTCAATGCTTGCTGTAGCCGTTTATATGTTTGCTGGCGCTGTTGGTTTTGCTGTTTTCTTGGGTCTGCAAAGTAGCGGACTTATCGCGATGAATGGTCACGAAGATGTGTCAGACTTGCTCAATAACACTCCAGTTTATCATGGACTTTATCAACTCTGGATAGCCATTTGTGTCGGCGGATTTTATGCCGTGTTTTGGAGCCGAGGTGGGCAAACATTAGGTATGCGAGCTTGGCGACTTAAAGTTCAACATCCCAATGGCCAAGACTTAAGTTTCATTACCGCCTGCGCTCGGGTAGTTTGGTCGTTATTAGGTATTGGTAATCTGTGGATTATCATCAATGATGACAAATTAGCATTACAAGACATGATGACCCGTTCTGAGGTTGTGGTATTGTCAGTAGAAGCTAATCAAATGCGTAACTGGCGTGGCGCATAATCAATTGGCCTTTACCAATAATAAAATGGCAACCCAAAGGTTGCCATTTTTGCATCACAGTTTAATGTTCAAATTAACGTTTAGTTACTTACGAATGTAATACAAAGCTAATCCAGTAAATAACATGCTGGGGGCAATTGCGCCAACCACCGCAGGTAACTCATACACTATGCTCATAGGACCAAATATCTCATTACTAATATAAAAGCTAAATCCTGCTACTACACCGAGTAACACACGAGCTCCCATGGTCACAGTACGTAACGGACCGAACACAAACGACAATGCCACTAACATCATCACTGCCACCGTTACTGGCTGCATAATCTTGCGCCACAGTGCCAGTTCATAACGACTCGGATCTTGTTGGTTGATTTTTAAATAATCCAAGTAGTCAATTAAGCCACTAATGGATAATGCCTCTGGTTTAACCGACACAACACTCAGCTTATCTGGGGTTAATGAAGACTGCCACACATCAGTATCAAGATGATCGCGAATAACTCGATCGTCTTTTACCGTGGTATTATCAACTGCAGATAGCTGCCAAGCATCGCCAATAAATTCGGCGGTTTTAGCATGGGTCACTCCGGTTAATTCTTGTTGATCGTTAAACTCATATAAGCGAATATCAATCAGAGTATTAACGTCTTTAACCTCACCGATATTAACGAATAAGTCACCATCTTTAGCCCAAATACCCCGATGTGATTTAATCAAACTGCCACCCGATATTTTAGTCGCTTGAAGTTCTTTAGCACTTTTTTCGGCAATAGGCGCGCCCCATTCACCGAGCGCCATGACCATGATCATTAACGGAACAGCCGTTTTCATTGCAGATTGGGTGATTTGTAAGCGCGACATACCAGAGACTTGCATCACCACTAACTCAGAGTTAGATGCCAGCATGCCCATACCAATTAACGCACCTAGCAGTACCGCCATAGGGAAAAACATTTCAATATCACGGGGCACTAAAAACAACACGTATATGCCAGCATCTAGCATGGTATAAGCACCACGCCCAACCAAACGCAGTTGATCAACCCACTTAATGATGCCTGACAACCCAGTCAAAATCAGTAAACACAAGCCTGATGTACTAACGATCATACGAGCAATATAAAGGTCTAGTATTTTCATGCAGTCACCTGCTTGCGTTTAAATAAACCCAGGAACTTCATCCCTGTCGGGCGTTCTTTAATAAGTAATAACAACCCTAATATCAACGCAAAGCCATGGATCCACCACATGCCTAAAAATTGCGGCACCACCTCATCTTGCAGGGCTTTTCGACCTGCAATCATTAATCCAAAGTAGCCCAAATAAAGCAAAATAGCGGGACCCATTTTAGCAAACTTACCCTGGCGAACATTAACCCGCGCTAACGGCACCGCAATTAACGTCAACAATGGGATCGCGATAGGGATAGCTAAGCGCCATTGAAATTCAGCTGCCGCTTCAGGTCCTGGAGTATCCAACAATTGATCAACTGGCATTGCAGATAATTTACGTCGCCGCTCATCCACTTCTTGTTCTTTAATCTCCATTTTATAACCACCAAACTCAATTATTTGTAGTTCGAGTGATTTAGGGCTGCCTTGATAGCGGAAGCCTTTTTCGAGCTGTAATTGCTGGCTGCCAATATCATCTTCAATCACCCGACCTTTGTTAGCCACCACAATATTAGTTAAGCCATATTCGTCTTCTGGATCGGGAAGTTGTGCAACAAAGACTCTATCTAACGTGTTGTCTTTATTTATTTTTTCAACAAACAATACCGCTCGCCCATTCGGGCTTGCTTGAAAGCGACCTTGGGTTAATGCCGCTAATCCGGCTTCGGATTGGGCTTTTTCTAAGACCTGGTTTTGACGTTCTTCCGCCCAAGGGCCGACATAAACAGACAAATAAGCGGTAAACAATAAATTGCCAATCGCAAGTAATAAGGTTACTCGAGTGACATACCATTCACTCACGCCAACACCATGCAGTACCACCATTTCATTTTCGGCATACATTCGCCCATGGGCCAACAATATCCCTAAAAAGAAACTCAGCGGCAACACTAACACCGTTAATTGAGGCAAATTTAAGCCTAATAATGTCATCACCAAGGAAGCCGGGAATTCACCATCAGAGGCATCAGCTAACACGCGCACAAACTGTTGACTGATAAAAATAGTTAACAGCACTAAAAGTACTGAGAATTGCGCTTTTAAAACTTCACTAATAAGATATCTAAATACAATCACAAGTAGGATCCGGTGGCTAAACTTATCTTTTTACTGGTATCAGAGCAACTTTCATGTAAACTGTCTACTTTCAGCAGTTTTGCTAGTTTTCTGACCAGCGCGTAAGGTGCTTTGGGGTCATGGTTAACATCTATTTTGGCTGTCAATTTACGCCTTTTTTTCGTTAATAATCCCAAACAGCTATCACCTTTTCGTTGATTATATGCCAGATGGCCTAATGCAAACATTATCTAATAAATATAGTAATTTGTCTTTAAGAATCTAGGAGTGCTCATGGAGTTTAGCGTAAAAAGCGGTAGCCCCGAAAAGCAACGTTCAGCCTGCATCGTTGTCGGAGTATACGAACCCCGCCGTCTGTCTGGTATCGCAGAGCAATTGGATAAAATAAGTGAAGGTTACATTAGTAACCTACTTCGTCGTGGTGACCTTGAAGGTAAACCGGGTCAAATGTTGCTACTGCATCATGTACCAAACGTACTAAGTGAGCGCGTTTTACTGGTTGGTTGTGGCAAAGAGCGTGAGTTAGATGAACGCCAATACAAACAAATTATCACAAAAACCATCAGTACCCTCAATGAAACCGGTTCAATGGAAGCAGTGTGCTTCTTAACTGAACTGCATGTCAAAGGCCGCGACACCTACTGGAAAGTTCGCCAAGCCATTGAAAGCACTAGAAATAGCCTGTATTCATTTGATGCCTTAAAAACCCGTAAAGACGAAACTCGTCGTCCATTACGTAAAATGGTATTTAACGTGCCAACACGCCGCGAATTAACCATTGGTGAGCGCGCAATTGAACACGGAACCGCAGTGTCAGCGGGTATGCATTTATGTCGAGACGTGGCCAACATGCCACCTAACATCTGTAATCCAGCCTACTTAGCGTCCCAAGCTCGTCAAATGGCTGAAGTGCATGAAAACCTCACTGTCACGACTATTGGCGAAGAGCAAATGGCTAAGTTAGGCATGAACGCTTACCTTGCTGTTGGCCGCGCGAGTAGCAATGAATCAATCATGACCGTGATGGAATATCAAGGCGCAGTCGACAGCACTGAAAAGCCAATTGTCCTCGTCGGTAAAGGGTTAACCTTTGATTCTGGAGGAATTTCATTAAAACCTGGCGAAGCCATGGATGAAATGAAATACGACATGGGTGGCGCTGCAGGTGTTATTGGCACCATGAAAGCATTATGCGAAATGAAACTGCCTATTAACGTCATTGGCATTTTAGCGGGTTGTGAAAACATGCCTGCGGGCAATGCCTATCGCCCAGGTGATATTTTAACCACTATGTCAGGTCAAACGGTTGAAGTGCTTAACACTGATGCCGAAGGTCGCTTAGTATTATGTGATGTATTAACCTACGTTGAGCGCTTTGAACCTGAATTAGTCATCGATACTGCAACCTTAACGGGTGCCTGTGTTATTGCCCTTGGTAAGCACGCTTCTGGTTTATTCAGTTCGCACAATCCATTAGCACATGAGCTGTTAAATGCCGGCGAGCAAAGTGGTGACCGCGCATGGCGCATGCCGTTATGGGATGAATATCAAGACATGCTAGACAGCCCATTTGCCGACATGACTAACTTAGGCGGCCGTCCTGCAGGGTCGATTACTGCCGCATGTTTCTTATCTCGCTTTACTAAGAAGTACAATTGGGCGCATTTAGATGTCGCAGGTACTGCTTGGAACAGCGGCGCGAATAAAGGCTCTACCGGTCGTCCGGTACCGATTTTAAGCCAATTCTTAATTAATCGCGCTGGTGTTGAAATTAGCGAATAAGCATTGTTAGTGCGTGATACGCAAATAAAAAGGGTAAAGCATCATGCTTTACCTTTTTTTTGTATCTCGATAGCGCAAATCAAACAATGCTAAACCATAACTTGGATTCAAATAATAAGCCCTTTTATCGCGCGGTAAGCCTACGCTAACCATTGACGATGTAATTGCTCACTATCACCTAAATAATCTAACACCCAGGCGAGTGCTGGCGACATTTGCTCATCATTCCACGCTAAACAACAAGGGCTAGGTTGTTTAACGGTGCACAGCACTTTACTGACTAATTTACCGGACTCGATTAACGGTGCAGCTAAATGTTCAGGCATGTACCCTACCCCTAAGCCTTCGACAAAACAGTTGATTGCACTGTGCCAGTCGGGTACCACTAATCGCCGTTGATTATTGAGCAACCAATCAATTCGTTTAGGGATCTCTCGCGAGGTATCTTCAAGACAAATAGACGGAAAATCACGTAACTCATCATCCACTATAAGCCGTGTAATATTCGCCAATGGATGATCAGCACTCACCACAAATAACCAATCAATATCCCCCATATGAGTGAATTTAAATGACCCATCAACTGGATTTGCAGTTGTCGCACCAATAGCGATGTCACTGCGCCCTGTGGCGAGCGCTTCCCATACACCATTAAAAATTTCAATCCGAATAATCAGCTCAACATCCTGAAACTTTCTGTAAAAGTCAGCGATTAAGGCATGCACACTGTCGGTTCTGGCAATATTATCCAGCGCAATTGATAACGAAGGCTTCCACCCATTAGCCACTCGTTGAGTGTCTCTTTTCATCAGCGCCATATCGTTAAGAAACTGGCGAGCTTTAGCGACAAAATGTTTCCCTGCCGGGGTTAGGCTGACACTTCTATGATGGCGAATAAATAACTCAACCCCAAGCTCAGTCTCAATTTGTTTAACTGAATAACTAATCGCAGACGGCACCTTATGCAGTTTTTTGGCTGCCGCGGTAAAACTGCCTGTTTGGGCAACAACATCGATTAATTCAAAAATGTGCTGTGAAAGCATATCAATTTGCTCATTATAAAATGTACCTTAACAGCACTAGATGAATAACATCTTCGGCTGAGGTAATACTGGTTTCAAGTGATCATACTCAATTCCACTCACTCCTTGCAATCAAATTTTTTGATAGCTGTCTTCAAAATTAAACGTTTCCAGCTAATTTAGTAAGCCATTAAACTAGCAAACTTTATTGACCAGACGAAAATATTTATGCCTAACTTTAGCAACAAAAACATAATAATCAACAATAAACAAACAAACATAACATTTTACCTGTTCCTGTTTTATTTAGCCTTGCTGAGTATGTTGGGATTTATTGCAACCGACATGTACCTCCCTGCATTCAAATCTATTGAAGGGACGTTTAATGCTAACACTTCTGAGGTGGCCATATCATTAACCAGTTTTTTGGCAGGCCTTGCTATTGGACAGTTATTATACGGGCCATTAGTTCATAAAATAGGTAAGCGGAATTCACTCTTTGTTGGGCTAAGTCTGTTTATGTTGGCAAGCGCACTCATTGCGAACAGTGAAACCATAATGATGATGAATATTGCGCGCTTCTTCCAAGCCATCGGCGCTTGCAGTGCAGCAGTGATCTGGCAAGCGATAGTGATTGAACAATACCCCGCCGATAAAGCTCAAAATATTTTCTCTAATATTATGCCTTTGGTCGCTTTATCTCCGGCATTAGCGCCCATTGCTGGCGCATTGATACTCAATAATTTTGGCTGGCGTGCAGTGTTTATTACCTTATGTGTTATCGCCGTAATATTAATCGCTATGACACATTTTTTTGTACCTAAAGAGCCTATTCGTTTACACAAAAATAAGTCCCATATCCGCTATCAACAATTATTAGCCAACACACGTTACTTAGGTAATGTCATCATTTTTGGTGCCTGTTCGGGTGCGTTTTTCGCTTACTTAACCCTATGGCCTGCGGTGATGGAACAATATGGTTACGCCGCAACTGAAATTGGATTAAGTTTTATTCCCCAAACCATCATGTTTATTGTCGGTGGCTATTCCGGTAAGTTACTTATTCGACAGTTTGGCACCAAAGCCAGCCTACGCTATTTACTAATTTTATTTGGTTTTTGTGTTGTTGCCATTTTTGTATCAAGTGTGATCCTCGATACTAAAACAATATTACCGCTTATGGTTGCATTCTCATTGCTAGCAGCAAGCAATGGCGCTATTTACCCTATTGTGGTCAATAATGCCCTCCAAGAATTCAGCAATAACGCATCCAAAGCGGCAGGATTGCAAAACTTTCTCCAAATCAGCATCGCTTTTGGGGCATCAAGTCTGGTTGCCGTTTGGGCAAGTTCTGGCGATAACGCGATTGGTTGGGGAATTTTAGCCTGTTCAGTACTGGTTGCTGTAGGCCTCTTTATTAAAAGTCATGATTCTTGGGCGCAAATAAACCAGCATTTCACGTTTCCGGATCCAGCAAGATTATCTCAAGCAACCACTAAGGATGATGAATAAACACCCCATAGCGATAAAATAAGCCATTCAATGATGAGGTTATATTCTTATTTATAATCTCATCATATTGAGGTTTATTGATTAAACAAATTATCGCCTGTTCTAATATTAACAATCCATAAATCCGTCTAGTTGAGAATAACCCCAGAGCGTCGCAGAAAACCAATCATGGCTGCGATTTATATTGGATTAATGAGCACCATCAGCTCGCATTGTGGCTGTAATACCAAATACTGCTCATTATCGGCTCAGTCAGCGAGTCACTTAGGGGAAATTCAATAAATATCAACTCACGTCCCCATTAACCCGCAGAGGATTTTAGTGTAAACTCGTGCTCAACTTATTAACCTGTCAAAAGCATCACCACATGACTCAAGCCTTGTTTTACCTTATGCCTGATAATCATAATCAAATGAGTGCATTAGATGCGGTTTATTTGGCTGCATGCAGGTTAGCAGAACAAGAATATCGCCAACAAAAAACCGTCTACATTCACTGTGAAAACAAGCAGCAAGCGTATGCCATTGACGAATTACTGTGGCAATTTGAGCCTAATGCCTTTGTGCCTCACAACTTAAAAGGCGAAGGTCCGGTGACCGGTGCACCTGTCGAAATTGGTTTTGACACCCTAGGGCCAAATAAAAGTCGCCAAGTTCTGATTAATCTTGCAGACCACATGCCCAGTTTTGCGGTAAACTTGGCCCATATTATCGATTTTGTCGCTAATGATGATGAACTCAAGCGGATTGCCCGCAATCGCTATCGTCAATACCAGAATGTTGGCATTACGCCCAGCACTCAAGCATTAGCTGAATAAACACTCAATTTAGATAGAGAACATAACGCTCCTATGGAAAAAACATACAACCCAAAGTCTATCGAACAGGCCCTTTACCAAAACTGGGAAGAGCAAGGTTACTTCAAGCCGCATGGCGATGAATCTCAAGGCAATTATTGCATCATGATCCCGCCACCGAACGTAACCGGTAGCTTGCACATGGGACATGCCTTCCAAGACACCATCATGGACACGCTTACTCGTTATGAACGCATGAAAGGTAAGAATACCTTATGGCAAGTGGGTACCGACCACGCTGGTATCGCCACCCAAATGTTGGTTGAGCGTAAACTTGAAGCCGAAGAAGGTAAAACACGCCATAATTTAGGCCGTGACGCCTTTATTGATAAAGTGTGGGACTGGAAAGAACAGTCTGGTGGCACCATCACCAAACAACTACGTCGCATGGGCGCATCGGTTGATTGGGATCGCGAACGTTTTACCATGGACCAAGGCTTATCAAAAGCGGTTCAAGAAGTGTTTGTCCGTCTATACGATGACGAACTTATTTATCGTGGTAAGCGCCTAGTCAACTGGGATCCAAAGCTTCACACCGCCATTTCAGATTTAGAAGTTGAAAATAAAGAGAAGCAAGGCCACATGTGGCACTTCCGCTTTCCTTTAGCCCAAGGGGCATTAACTAGCGATGGTAAAGACTACCTAGAAGTCGCCACCACGCGTCCTGAAACCATGTTAGGTGACAGCGCAGTAGCCGTGCATCCAGATGACGAACGTTATCAGTCATTGATCGGTAAGTTTGTGCTATTACCTATCGTTAACCGCTTAATTCCAATTGTTGCTGACGATTATGTCGACATGGAATTTGGCACAGGCTGCGTAAAAATCACTCCAGCCCATGACTTTAACGACTATGAAGTTGGCAAGCGTCATCAACTGCCTATGTACAACATCTTTACCTTAGATGCCTGTGTCCGCGGTTTTGTTGAAGTAGTTAATACCGACGGCACACCAAACAAAGACGTCGAAATTGCGCTACCTGAACGTTATGTTGGCCTTGATCGTTTTAAAGCCCGTGATGCTATTGTGGCTGAATTTGACAGCTTAGGTTTACTTGAAAAAGTCGCTCCGCACGCGTTAAAAATACCTTATGGCGATCGCTCAGGCGTGGCAATTGAACCCTTATTAACGGATCAGTGGTATGTGGCCGTTCAATCAATGGCAAAAACAGCCATTGAAGCCGTGGAAAATGGCGACATCAAGTTTGTGCCACAGCAATACGAGAATATGTACTTCTCGTGGATGCGCGATATTAAAGACTGGTGTATTTCACGCCAACTTTGGTGGGGACACCGTATTCCAGCTTGGTACGACGAGAACGGTAAAGTCTACGTTGGCCGTAACGAAGCTGAAGTTCGCGCTAAGCACAAATTTGCAGATTCGGTGGTATTACGCCAAGACGATGACGTATTAGATACCTGGTTCAGTTCGGCATTATGGACTTTCTCAACCTTAGGTTGGCCAGACAATTTAGAAGATTTAAAAACCTTCCACCCAACCGATGTGTTGGTCACAGGTTTTGATATCATCTTCTTCTGGGTTGCGCGGATGATCATGATGACCATGCACTTCATTAAAGATGAAGACGGCAAACCTCAAGTACCTTTTAAAACGGTGTACGTGACCGGGCTTATCCGTGATGAAGCCGGTAATAAGATGTCAAAATCCAAAGGCAACGTGCTTGATCCATTAGACATGATCGACGGTATCGACCTTGAAACCTTGGTCGCTAAGCGGACTGGCAACATGATGCAGCCACAACTGGCGGCAAAAATTGAGAAAAGTACCCGTAAAGAATTTGCCGATGGCATTGAAGCTCACGGTACCGATGCACTGCGCTTTACCTTAGCGGCAATGGCATCAACCGGGCGTGACATCAACTGGGACATGAAACGTCTTGATGGTTACCGCAGTTTCTGTAACAAATTATGGAACGCGTCACGTTATGTGTTAATGAACACTGAAGTGCAAACCAATCCAGATAGCGATGAAGCTGGTGAGCCTTTAGATTGCGGTCAACTGTTAGTTGATGGCAAACCGGGTGCGATGGAATTGTCATTAGCCGATCGCTGGATCATTGGTTTGTTTAATCAGACCGTCAAAACCGTCGAAGATCACATGGCCGCTTACCGTTTTGATTTAGCCGCTAACACTTTATACGAGTTCACTTGGAATCAATTCTGTGACTGGTATTTAGAATTAACCAAGCCTGTTATGCAAAACGGCACTGAAGCGCAAATGCGCGGCACACGCCATACGTTAGTCAATGTGCTTGAAAAAATGCAGCGTCTAATGCATCCATTTATGCCATACATTACCGAAACGATTTGGCAACGCGTCAAACCGTTAGCTGGCGTAACGGGTGATACCATCATGCTGGCATCGTTCCCAACGTATCAAGCAGATCAAGTCGATGCGACCGCAATGGCGGATCTGGAATGGGTTAAGCAAGTCATTGTCGCAGTACGTAATATTCGTGCTGAACTCAATATCGCCCCGTCTAAGCCGCTTAATGCGCTGCTTCGTGACGTGAGCTATGAAGATCGCATTCGTCTTGAAGCAAACCAAACATTCTTTACCAGTTTGGCTAAACTTGAGTCAATGACCATTTTAGCCGAGGGTGAAACGGCACCGATGTCGACCACTCAGTTTGTCGGCAATATGGAGCTATTAATCCCAATGGCAGGCTTAATCGATGTCGGCGCTGAATTGGCCCGTATCGACAAACAGCTTGAAAAGCTTGCTCAAGAGATAACCCGCATTGAAGGCAAATTATCTAACCAAGGCTTTGTCGCTAAAGCACCTGCTGCGGTTATAGATAAAGAGCGGGCAAAAATGGCCGATTTGACTCGTGACATTGAAAAATTAAACGAACAAAAAATCGAACTGGCCAAAATAGAAGCATAATCAAAAAATACCATTAGAAACAAAAACCAGCGATGCATCGCTGGTTTTTTATTTCGCACGAAACTGAAACATTGATTTCTCAATTTACATTTTTGGTGTATAAGCTTCGGCCAATATCACCATTCTATTTAATGGGTCAAAACCATGTCTGATAAATTCTTTTTTAAAGGTCGTAAAACACCTAAACCCGCTTATGGTGAAAGTGGTTATAACACCAAGCGCACAGCAAAACCGGGGACGGAAGCTTTACCGCTAATATTGTCAGTCCAAACCGAAGCTCGCCAACATGAAGTGGCGGCAATGGTTGCTGAACAACAGCTATTGGCTAATATCACCATTAATGCAGACAAACCTGAAAACATTATTGAATTAACGGGTGTTTTGAACAAACCTAAAACGGTAAAGTTTGACGCTAAGCCTAACCGTAACGATGTGTGCATCTGTGGCAGTGGAAAAAAGTACAAAAAGTGTTGTGGTGCATAAATTACCATACTGAGGTGAACGTCCCTTAGTGGGATGTTTATCAATAAAACATTAAAGTGGGTCTTAGGATCCGCTTTTTTTATTGATTTTGGATATTTCCCCAGAACTTAGGTAAAGTGTCAGCCTTTGTTATAAAAATGATATAGAACATAAAATAAAAGGGTGACCTATGAGCACTAATTCACATTCAGGCAACGATCTGAGTGAAGTAAAACAGTTGGGCATGTGGGCCGCGATATCCAGTTTAGGCTATATTTTTTGGCTTGTAGGTGGCATGGAACTGGTAGAGCGTATTGCCTATTATGGCGTCAAAGCCAGTGCGGGCTTATATGCTAAAACGCCAGTATCCGAAGGCGGGCTGGGGATCAACTTAAGTGATTATGGCATCATCATTTCAGTATGGGCCCTATTACAAACCTTTGTGCCTGTTCTCACCGGGGGGATTTCCGACCGCGTTGGCTACAAAGAAACCATTTTCGTTGCTACCATAGTCAAGATCTGTGGTTACTTAACCATGGCCTTTTTCCCTAATTTTTGGGGATTCCTCGCCGGCGCCATGTTGTTAGCCATGGGTACTGGCGTATTTAAACCGGGCATTCAAGGCACCTTGGTGCTGTCTACTAATCGCAATAATACCTCAATGGCTTGGGGCATTTTTTACCAAGTGGTCAACATAGGTGGCTTTTTAGGCCCATTAGTTGCGGTGCACATGCGCCAATTATCTTGGGACAATGTGTTTTACGCTTGCGCGGCCATTATCTCATTTAACTTTTTATTTTTACTCGCTTACAAAGAACCAGGCAAAGCCGAGCGCTTAGAGCGTACGCGCCAAATAACAGCAGGTGAAGTGACACAAGAAGCACTGTGGAAAGACGCGCTCAGAGAACTGAAAAAGCCAATAGTGATTTACTACATGTTAGTGTTTGCCGGTTTTTGGTTTTTATATAACTCATTATTTGATGTATTACCGATCCACATTGCTGAATGGGTTGATACCAGCGTCATTGTTACCTCGTTATTTGGTCCAGAGGGTACCAGCAACGGCATATTGCAGTTCTGGCTGGGGTTGAATAATGATGGCACCAAAGTAATGCCAGAAGGCATGCTCAATCTCAATGCCGGGTTGATCATGACCACTTGCTTTATTGTTGCGGCACTGACGGCTAAATATCGCATTACCACCACCATGTTTTTTGGCTGTTTATTGAGTATCTTAGCCATTGCCTTAGTCGGTGCTTTTAATGCGGCGTGGATGATCGTGCTGGCTATTGCGCTGTTTTCTGTCGGTGAAATGATGATTAGCCCCAAGAAAAACGAATTTATGGGTAATATCGCGCCTGAAGGTAAAAAAGCCATGTACTTAGGTTTTGTGATGTTACCTCAAGGCATAGGTTGGACCTTAGAAGGTTATTTCGGCCCAAAGCTTTATGACATGTACGCCTCAAAAGAGCGTATTGCCCGTGAAGTCTTATCAGATAATGGTATGAGCTTAACCGATATAGCCAACATCCCCCAAGGTGAAGCCTTTAGTCGCTTAGTCAGTTCTACGGGACAAGATCCCCAAGTTCTCACCCAAGCCCTCTATAATGCCAACAACATCGGCATGGCTTGGTATATTATTGCGGTTATTGGTATTACTTCGGCGGTAGGGATTTTCATCTACGGTAAATGGTTATTAAGGATGCAGCGCCAACAAGTCGCTTAGTTCATCGTGTGCAATTTGTTAGCATCAGCAACTGATTTAGCAAAAGGGAGGCAGCAATGCCTCCCTTTTGCTATCCACAACAAAATAACAATAAATGGTCATCAAGTTGCGATACCAACGCCATTAATTAACTATTCGGTTTACGACCAAATCACTAGCAAATCACTAGCAAATCACTAGCAAATCACTAGCAAATAGCAATCCATAAGCGAAATACCGCACTCGACAAAACAGCAACCTCAATGATTTTCTGAGCAAAAAGTCCAGACTAAGTGTCCAAAAAGAAGTCTGACCAATAAGTCGCTATCGAATACAGCAACAAACCACGATACTAAAATACTAAGATACTAGGATTATGCAGCTCACCTAAAATACAATTAACACCCATTAAATGACTCATAAATGGCTACAAATCGAACGCTGACATCGGCAGAATGTGCAGGAGAGTGAAGCTGATAGTCATTATCGACGTGGTATCTATCGTCAAGGTAATTATCGTCAAGGTCTTTAGCGACCGGGTGTTTTTCGCGGCTTTTGTTGCCGTGACATTGTCGCTAGAAAAACATGAATAACCGATAGTCATAAAGTACTTATTACTTCATCCAGCTGCACTGAGTTACAAAAAATCAATTAAAAAAATCAGTTAAAAAAACAGGGAGGCATTGCGGCCTCCCTGTTACTGACGTTGTGACGTTCTTAATTGATGATTAACACCTTATCTTAATAACTAGTCCGCTGCAGCTGAGTGAACTTTATCAATACCGTAAGTTTTACCTTCAGCATGACAAGTCGCACATGATTCAATTGGCACAGCATCTGCTGAGGTGATGTTATCACCAAAGACTGTCGCGCCATTACTCTTAAAGTGAGAAAGAGCAGCAGCTCCAGAGTGAGCGTGACAGCTACGACATGCTTCAGAGACTGGGGAGATAAACTCGCCAGGAACACCATCAAATTGATTCGCATCGACTTCAATAGAAGTTCTACCTGAGGTTAATGCGCCAGTGCCAGAGAAGAATGTCATCGCATCCCCTGCAGCATTGGTCTCTTTATGACACGCTTGGCAATAGGTTTGGACAGCAGGATAGTTAACTAACTCGCCATCTGTGTCTAAGTAAATGCCAGCACCTTCATCATCTGCAAACAAGCCACTGTGAAAACGGTGAGCAACAGTGGCTAAATCACGGTTGTAAAACTCTAGGCCTTCAATTACTGCAAACGTCGGTTTACCATCAGCATCGACACCTGATTGCTTATAAACATCACTATGGAAAGAACCGGCATAACTGTTGTTATGGCAATCTGCACATTGGGTAAAGTTAGTCACACCATGGTTAGGTGATTTAACGTGAGACAAATTGTCATGACAAGCATTACATTTTGCTTCATCAGCCGTTGTACGGTCGTTACCCACCTGTGTAGGTGAACTATAAGCGGTCAATGCAGGGCTGACAAAACGTAAGTTATCAGTAGTTTCAACACCTGTTGCAGCGACAGCATCAAACTTAAAGAACTTAGTAACAATGTTAGCCGGAACCGCGACATCACAAGCACCCGTGTCGGTACCAGCACCATCAGCTAACATAGTGTTAATAACAATCATGTCAGTTGTAGTGTTGCCACACATGTTCATTTCAGAAGACACTGAAAGTGTTTTGCCACCAAGTGGAGTCATGGCAACGTCTTTGGTTAAGGTTAACTTACCACCTAGAACCATAAACATTTCTGGATTATCTTTGGTATTAATACTTAATCCACGTACATAGTCACCATTGCCATCAAGTGTACCGATTAAGATATCATCACCTGATTGGAATTTATTTAAGTACTGGGTTAAATCAGTAGCATCAGCCGCAACCACACCATTTAATGTTACATCAATGATGACAGTTAATAGGTCTGCAGCCACTTCAGCAGAAGCTACATTTAACACTAAGCCATTTTCAAAAACGTCACGGCGATCAACACCATGTGCCTGGATTGGGCTTAAACTACCTGCGCCATGACAGCCAGAACAAACCGCATCACTTGACGGTACAATGCCTCTATGGTTTTCACCGGTCGCTAAGTTCACATTTACGTGACAAGACAAACAGGCTTCAGCATAAATATTGTCATTCCACTGGGTGCCATTATCATGACAAACAGTACATTCATTTAGCTCAGCAGGAAATCCAATGCCACCAAACTCTGCTTTGGCTTCGCCAGTAAGCGCGTCAACAATATGGTGACCCGCGTGAATGGTGTGGATCATAGCGTTGAAGTTAGCATTAAAGCCTTTTTCAGGATCGTCTTGTCCACCCGCATAAGCAGGGTTATGACAAGCGACGCAGTTTTCAACTTTTTGGTAATTACCATGGGCACCTATGTTGGCAATACGCATATCGGTATCGGCGTAACCTTCCATTGGACTGTGACATTGAATACATGCCGCATTAGACACAGCATCTTTTGCTGACACTGCAGGTTCGCCAGTAGCAGGAATAAAATCAAGAGGAGTCGATAAAATCTTACCACTTACCCCTGAACCATCAGCCATCACAACATCATAAGCACGAATAAACACCCGCGCTAAGTCATTAACATCGCCACTGGCTAATACCACAGGCGCGTTACCATCGTGTGCCCAAGTACCAGTATAAGTACCAGGATTGGCGGCATCCTCAACTAATGTACACGCATCAACTACAGCGCCGCCTCGCGCTTCAGCTGTACCGGTTAAGGTACAATACATGCTGCTGCCAAAATCATTGGCAAGTGTATGGTTTGTCCATAACATGGGTGCGCCAGTATCTGTCGTATTAGCAGACTGGCTAGTCACATATAAGGCAACTCTTTCAAGTCCAGAGAAGGGAACGCCAGCGGCATTTTTTGCAGTAAATGTAAGCGTAAACGGATCCGCACCAACGACCACAATATCTGCTGGAGCCAGTGTAATGTTTAAGTCAAATGCATTTTCAACGCTTGTTGCAACCGAACCAGCGGGAGTACCCGGAGCGCCATCAGCACCCGGAGCACCATCAGCACCATCGACACCATCACTGCCGTCAGAGCCACAACCTGTCACAGCCAAAGCTGCCATAAACGCTGCAGCCAATAATGTTCTATTATATTTTTTCATCTTAAATCCCCCGATTTAGATTTGTTGATTAGCAGCTTTAAAATAGAAGCAAATAGACCATAACACCCACAATATGTTTCAATTATGTGACTGATGTTGCAAACTAGTTAACTAAAATAGTGATTTCAGTCTTAAGTATCCGTGAATAAGTCTCCGTAAATAAGTCTCCGTAAATAAGTCTCCATTAATAAGCCTCCGTAAAATGGAACCGCCAGTGTCATATCATATAAATCTAAACAGGAGTTTGTAGAGGGGAAAATTGATGTGCGAGGAAGAAACAAAAATTTACACCTAACCAATTGAACTATAACGGTTAAGCAAATGTAACTAGTAAACGTACACTTAAGTACACTCAGGTACAAAAAATCAATAAAAAAGAGGGAGACATTGCTGTCTCCCTCTTGGTTTCTTACTTTCTTAAGTGATGATTAAGAAGTTTTCAATATCTAGTGAGCTGCACCAGAGTGAACTTTATCAATACCGTAAGTTTTACCTTCAGCATGACATGTTGCACATGATTCAACGGGAACACCAGCGGCATTCCTGATTTCATCACCAAAGACTTTTGCACCATTACTCTTGAAGTGAGCTAAAGCAGCTGCTCCAGAGTGAGCGTGACAGCTACGACAAGCTTCAGCAACTGGTGAAATATATTCTACTGTTGCTCCGTAATTATCGGTAGCAGCAATCGCAGTTCTACCTGAGGTTAACTCACCTGTGCCAGAGAAGAATGTCATCGCATCCCCTGCAGCATTGGTATCTTTATGACACGCTTGGCAATTGGTTTGAACAGCTGGATAGTTAACTAACTCATCATCTGAATCAATGTAAATACCAGATGCACCTGATGCAAATGTACCACTGTGGTAGCGGTGAGCAACTGTCGCCAAATCACGGTTGTAATAGTTTAGGCCTTCGACCTTTGCAAACGTACCGTCATCAGATTGCACGACAACATCAGCATGATAAGAACCAGGGTAGTTGTTGGTATGACACTCAGCACACTGGGTAAAGTTAGTCACACCATGACGAGGTGATTTAACATGCGCTAAATTATCATGACAAGCATTACACTTGGCTTCATCAGCCGTTGTACGGTCGTTACCCACCTGAGTAGGTGAACTATAAGCCGTTAATGCAGGGCTTACAAAACGTAGGTCGTCAGTAGTGGCTACACCAGTAGCGGCTACGGCATCAAACATAAAGTACTTAGTGACAATGTTAGCTGGAACCGAAACATCACAAGCACCATTATCAGTACCTGCAACTGGTGTTGTTTCACCATCGTCATTAAGAACTGGATCACCATTAGCATCAACTTTTACGGCGTCTATTTTAGTATTCACAACAATTTTGCCGGCCTCTGTATCAGCACACATGTTCATTTCAGAGGTTACATAAATTGTTTTGCCATCAAGTTGATTAGCTGCAAGGGCTTTAGTTAAAGTTAGCTTGCCACCATTAACCACAAACATAGTTGCGTCAGCAATACTTAACCCAGGTACATAATCGCCATTGCCATCAAGTGTGCCAGCCAAAATACTCTTACCATAGGCTAGAGTGTTTAAATACTGAGTTAAATCAGTACCATCAGCTGGAACCGCATCATTTAATGTTACATCAATGACGACAGTTAACACGTCAGCAGCCACTTCAGCAGAAGCAACATTTAACACTAAGCCATTTTCAAAAACGTCACGGCGATCAACACTGTGCGCTTCCATTGGGCTTAAACTACCCGCGCCATGACAACCAGAACAAGCGGCGTCACTTGAAGGTACAATGCCTTTATGGCCATCACCAGTTTCGAAATCAATCTCTACGTGACAAGATACACAAGCTTCAGCATAAACGTTGTCGTTCCACTGGGTGCCATTATCATGACAAACAGTACATTCATTTGCTTCAGCTGGGAAACCAATTACTCCCCATCCTTCGGCTTTAGCATCACCAGTCAGAGAGTCAGCAAGATGCTCACCCATATGGATGGTGTGGATCATGGCATTGAAGTTTGCATTAAAGCCTTTTTCAGGATCATCCTGTCCACCCGCATAAGCTGGGTTATGACAAGCGACACAGTTTTCAACTTTTTGATAATTATGGTGAGCACCAATGTTGGCAATACGCATATCAGTATCAGCGTAACCTTCCATTGGGCTGTGACATTTAATACATGCTGCATTAGACACTGCATCTTTTGCTGACACTGCAACTTCGCCAGTAGCAGGAATGAAATCAACTGGAGTCGATAAAACTTTATCACTTACCCCTGAACCATCAGCCATCTCAACATTATAAGAACGAATAAACACCCGTGCTAAGTCATTAGCACTACCGTCCGCTAACACAACAGGTGCGTTACCATCGTGTGCCCAAGAACCAGTATAAGTACCAGGGTTAGCTGCATCTTCAACTAATGTACACGCATCGACTACAGCGCCGCCTCGCGCTTCGGCAGTACCGGTTAAGGTACAATACATGCTGCTACCAAAATCATTGGCAAGTGCATGGTTGGTCCATAACATGGGCGCGCCAGTGTCTGTGGTATTCGCAGATTGGCTAGTCACGTATAATGCGACTTTTTCAAGTCCAGAGAAGGGAACGCCAGCGGCATTTTTTGCAGTAAATGAAAGCGTAAACGGATCAGCACCAACGACGACAATATCTGCCGGAGCCAGTGTAATGTTTAAGTCAAATGCATTTTCAACGGTTGTTGCAACCGAACCAGCGGCAGCACCAGGAGTGCCATCAGCACCAGCAGCACCAGCAGCACCATCGACACCATCACTGCCGTCAGAGCCACAACCCGTCACACCCAACGCTGCAATTAATGTTGCAGCAAGTAAAGTTCTATTATATTTCTTCATTTTAAATCCCCCGATTTAAATTAGTTAGTTTTACCCATACAAAGTATAAGGAAACAGACATAAATGCTTGCTTGCTGTAACAAACCTGTGAACCTTGGTTGTAAATTCGTTAACAGGAATCAGTAATTTCAGTTTTGAGTATCCGCAAAAATGAAACTGGCAGTTTTACTTTCAGTAACCCTAAAGAGGTACCTAATGAACTAGAGGCAAGTAGCAGAACAATGAAATACAGACAAAAACACCTAAGGCATTGAATTTATAGTGTTTGATATTTAAAAAAAAAGATCCAACTGACAAACCTCGTCTAGTTGAATCTCATTTAAAACTCAATTAAAGTTCACACCAACAATGACTTAGTGATATCTATTATCATTTGTTTGGTTTTTAAAGAATAACGACGGTAATGCTCTGCACGCTCAATTAAGCAGTAACTGGGCATAGGCATGACCGTATTAAGCTTATTAAATTCGCTACTAGGAAGTCTTTCAACCCGTAGTTGAGGGATTTTTTCGGCAAAAGACGCTTCATTACAAATCGTTAAGGCTAAACTGTCCATGGTGAGCATGTGCCAGTACCAATCTTCTAACTTTTCAACACATTCAATATCTTCCATTAATAAACCATGAGTTTGGCAATAGAGTTCTAATGGATCAATGCGATTATTAAATCCTTTACAGCGCAAATACACGATAGGATGTTGAATAATGTCATCTAAGTTAATATTAGTGGCGGTGTCCCAAAATGCATGATGACCATGACCTACCACACACAGGGAGGTGACACTCGCAATCGAAGAGGACTCTAAACCATGAGTATCTTGAGTTTCAAAGCCAATACCAAAATCAAGCTCACCGTTATAAATCAGCTCTTCAGTGTCGTATTGCCAGCTGTGAAGTTTAACTTTGCCGATAACATCACGCGGAAGATGACTCAAGGCAATCGCCACACTGGTAATAATGCTAGGGGAGACGGCAATATGCAAAATAGGCATTTGTTGATGATTTAAACGGTCATCTGTCACTCGCTCAATTTGACCTACCATGTCGCATAATTGGCATATAGGTTGATACAAATTCTCTGCTAACGGTGTCGGTTTTAATCCTTGTTGACGCCGAAAAAATAACTCATCATTAAACATGGCTCTTAATGATGTTAAACAACGGCTAATTTTAGGTGCAGAGACAGCGAGCTCTTTGGCTGCAAAATTAGCAAAACCCGTCTCGTAAATGAGCTTAAAGACCAACAAACTAAATACATCTAACTCACGGACTTTTTTTAATGCTTGAATATCCATATCACCTAACTTAAATGCAATCGAAACATTAAATTACCATAACGCAAAATAAAAAAAGTTGATCTAGTGCTGAATAACACTATCAACTTCAGCTTTTGTTAATGAACGAAACTCGCCAAGTTTTAGCTGATTATCAAGGTAAATGTCACCAATCGACTCACGATGAAGTGCCACAACAGGATTACGGAAACGACCAAACATGCGTTTAATTTGATGATACTTACCTTCACGCAATACAACGCTTGCTTGATGACTAGACAACAGCGTTAATTGAGCCGCCAAGGTGGTCATGTTTTCATATTCAAAATACATCCCATTGGCAAATGCCTCGACATATTCTTGGTCGATAGGATTAGCCAAGGTGACCAGATAATGTTTAGCAACCTTATGTTCAGGCGCCATTAATGCCGCTGACCATTTAGCGTCATTAGTGATTAATAACAGCCCAGTAGAATGCAGATCTAATCGACCCGCAATATGCAACATATCGTGTTCAACACCGTGTAATAAAGACAATGCCGTCGTATGTTTATCATCAACCGTTGCACTCACCACGCCGTCAGGTTTATTGAGCATAAAATAGCAGGGTTGATATTGACGTAACACCACACCATTACATTCAATATGGGTAAATTCATCAATTTGTAAGTCAGGTGATTTGGCAAATTGACCGTCGACAAGCACTTTATGGGTGATTAACAATCCACGGACGGCTTTTTTCGAAATTTGTAACGTGCCAGCAATAAATTGATCAAGTCGACCTCGTTTAGACACCATAAAACTTCACCAATATAGAATGATACCAATTTGTTTAAGAATACCTTATTCTGTTAATGCACAACATCATTAAGGAGCAACATGCTTTCGCAACCTGCTTGTACAGATTTGCGTCCAGATATGACCAGCGCTGAATTAAAACAGGCCATTAAGTCACTGGATCAATATTTACAAGATAATATTTTTCAAAGTGCCATTATTGACACCTTGAACAAGCGCTCGCAGTTCTTCGATGCATTATTATGCCAACTTTGGCTGCCTTTCGAATTAGATCCCGCGCGGATCTCGCTCAATGCTGTCGGGGGGTATGGTCGACAAACCTTACATCCTTTTTCAGATATCGACATTTGCATTATTCATGATGGCCCATTAACGCCTACCGAAGCATCGCGTATTAGCCAATTTCTTACCCAACTATGGGATCTTAATCTCGATTTAGGCCATGCTGTACGCAGCTTGGACGACACCTATCAAGCATGTAAAGAAGACGTCACCATTGCGACCAGCTTACTGGAAACTCGTCACTTATTTGGTAATAATGAGCATCAACAGCAGGTTCTTAATGCGCTGTACGGCCAAGATTTATGGCAAAGCCAAGCGTTTTTTAATGCCAAACTCAGCGAACAGCAAGAACGTCATGCTAAAGCCCAAGGCACCTCATATAGTATTGAACCAAATCTTAAAACCAGCCCTGGCGGTATGCGCGATATTCAAACCCTTAGCTGGGTGGCCCGCAAGCATTTCGGCGTCGCCAATATGCAATCACTTCGCCACTTTGGTTATTTAACCAATGATGAATACGCCGAATTAATGGAGTGCCAACACTTTTTATTTAGGGTGCGATTTGCCTTACATCAAGCAGCCCAACGCTCAGAAAACCGTTTATTACTGCAATACCAAGCTGAAGTCGCTAAATTAATGGGGTTTGGTGATGGAATGCCCATCGGCGAGAGCGGCAATATTGCCATCGAAAAAATGATGCGCCAATTATTTCGTGCCATGAAACGTATCAGTGAATTAAACAAAATTTTAATGGCCTATTTTCAACGGGAAATTATTCCAGAGCTCAATCCAGAAATTATTGTGATTAACGATAATTTTGAAATTGTCGATCACTATATTCACGTTCGAGACGAAACCGTTTTTATCGATCGCACCCAAATTATGGCGTTATTTGAGTTTATCGCGATTCATCACGACAAAATAATCGGCATTACCGCTGAAACATTACGATCACTGCGCCAAGTAAGACGCCGCTTAATGGGCGACCTGCAAGATTTTGAGCGTTGTCGCGAGCAATTTAAAGCCATCTTTGTTCATCCTCAAGGCATGGGCTTGGCCATTACCTTAATGCATCAACACGGCATTTTAGCGTCTTATTTACCCCAATGGCGTGAAGTTGTTGGCCAGATGCAATTTGACTTATTCCATGCCTACACCGTCGATGAACACACCCACAAGGTGCTTAAAAATATTTACACCTATGATAAAGACATCAAAACGTTAGATAAAGATCTGGTATTAGCCGCTGATATCTATCAGAAAATGTCAAATAAATCGACTCTACTCTTTGGAGCATTATTCCATGATTTAGCAAAAGGTCGCGGCGGTGATCATAGTGAATTAGGGGCTGTCGATGCCAGTTTGTTTGCCAAGTTTCATGGCATTAAAGCCTCGCAAGAAGCACTGATTTGCTGGTTAGTAGAACATCATCTGTTAATGTCTATTACCTCACAACGTATGGATATCTACGACCCCGAAGTCGTCAACGCTTTTGCCAAAAAAGTAGGTACCTTAACCCGTTTAGACGCCTTATATTGCCTGACCATTGCCGACATTCAGGCAACTAATGATGACCTGTGGAATGACTGGAAAGCGTCATTATTAAAAGACTTGTATTTTGTTACCCGTAAAGCACTTCGTAATGGTTTTGAAAATATTCTCCAACTGCGTACTTTGGTGCGAGAACATAAACAAGAAGCCCTAAACTTATTGGCCGCTGATGAAGACAGCAGCGTATATATCAAGGCATTATGGCGTCGATTACCTATCGCATTTTTCAGTAATGCCGAAGCCGATGATATCGCCAGATATACCCAAGCTATGATTAATCACGATCTTGCGCCAGTAACCGATAATCAATATAACACCCTAATTTTACTCGACGATGCAGTAGTCAAAGGCTGCAGTGACGTGTTTGTGTACACTAAAGATCGCTCAGGCTTGTTTGTTAAATTATTTAATACTTTAGCGACGCTGCGTATTTCGGTAAAACAAGCACAAATTGCCCGTACTAAAGATGGCTACGTGGTTGAGTCATTTAAGGTCCTCGATTTTGATGAAAAACCGATCACCAGTACACAACGTCGTAAACAAGTGATCAATAAACTGCATCAAGTACTGGATAAAGGCATGATTTTATCTAAAAAACGCCAATCCAGGCGCCATCAAAGTTTTGATAATCAACCCAATGTCGAATTTTTACATTCACGTAAATCAAACCGCAGTTTAGTCAATGTATCAGCCTTAGACACCAGTGAGTTTATGGAACAAATCGCCAGTACTTTTAGGGAATTAGATTTGCATATTCATTCGGCTACCATCAGCACGGTCGGTGAACGGGCAGACAACGTGTTTTTATTATCGAACAAAGATGATCAGCAATTAACCCCAGATCAACAACAACAATTGTCAGCGACGTTAATGCAAGTCATCAGCGAAGACGATCTCTGAGATGACAAGCGGTGACAAGCGATGACAAGCGAAAGAGCCTAGAACGCTGCGCTGCTAGTACGCTTCGCGGCTAGAGGC
>TARA_R110000851_G_scaffold187318_1_pt1 | contig 74535 bp, 124 predicted proteins | sample TARA_R110000851 | Tara Oceans TARA_R110000851 (sample SAMEA4397627) | marine metagenome | biome: Polar Biome; feature: [DCM] deep chlorophyll maximum layer (ENVO:01000326); material: water (ENVO:00002006), including particulate matter (ENVO:01000060) such as... | depth 17 m
ATCACGCGCAATAAGCTTAATTATTTTAGCATTGCCCTCCATAATAGCCCGCTCTGCAAAGGCAAAAGAGCAAGCAAACGACACGTAAAAACGAATCGCTTCCAATACGTTAATAGATACCATTGTTAGATAAACGTTTTTCTTTAGGTTGCGCATAGAGCATGACATAAATCCATTGTTAGTGTGATGCAATCCTTCGCCTAGCGCTTTGTAAGTGTTAACTAAATCGATCAGCTTGTCGTATTTTTCAGTAACACTTGCTGCGCGTTTTGATATCTCATCGTTATTAACGATATTGTCAAACACTTCCGAAGGATCTAATATAATATTACGAATAATATGCGTGTATGATCGTGAGTGTACCGTTTCGCTAAACGACCACGTTTCAAGCCACGTTTCAAGCTCTGGAATCGACACGATAGGCAAGAACGCCAAATTAGGTGATCGGCCTTGAACTGAATCAAGCAGAATTTGATATTTTAAATTGCTAATGAATATATGCTTCTCATGCTCTGGCATACCCATATAATCTTTTCTGTCTGTCGATAAATCTATTTCTTCTGGCCTCCAAAAGAATGAAAGCTGCTTTTCTATAAGCTTCTCAAATATTGGGTATTTCTGTTTATCGTACCTAGCTACGTTAACAGGCTCGCCAAAAAACATAGGCTGGGCTGTTGCGTCGAATTCATTTGTGTTAAATACTGTCATTCTTGATCACCGCTCGGCAAATCCATTTCTAAGTCTTTAAATTTATCAAAAAACCACGCCATAAGTTCAAGTTGAGTTATTGTTATGTCGTCTTCGTCTACCCCATAACTGCTGTACACCCTAACTGTTATGAGAGATCCGTTTATTTCGATATTTTCAACGCTTCTGTTGTATTCTGTATCTTTTACATAACAATCTACCATATTCTGTATTTGCCAGTTTATCTTGCTTGTCATAACTGCTTCCTCTATAAATTAAAAAGCCCCGATTAAGAGGCTACAATATCACTATTATCTATAACTTGCAAGCCCCAGAGCCACAATCATCCTCTTGGTCGTCGCTAGCTCCGTCTCTCGTATTATGGTAGTAAAGCGTTTTAAGCCCATACTTATAAGCCGTTAGCATGTCCTTAATAACCTGTTTAATAGGCACTTTGTCTTGTGGGAATTTAGAGGGGTCATAGTTAGTGTTTGCCGAAATTGACTGATCGACAAACTTTTGCATAATACCTACTAACTGTAAATACCCTTCGTTATTTGGAATGCTCCATAAAAGCTCATAGTTATTCTTTAATCTTTCGTATTCTGGCACAACCTGTTTTAAAATACCATCTTTACTTGTCTTGACTGATACAAAACCACGAGGAGGCTCTATGCCGTTAGTAGAGTTTGTTATCTGGGATGAAGTCTCGCAAGGCATAAAGGCTGTTAGTGTGCTATTACGCAATCCATCAAGCGCAATACTAGAACGCAAAGCTTCCCAGTCATAATGCAATGGCTCGTCACATAGCTGGCCTGCTTCTTTTTTGAATCTATCGATAGGCAGTATGCCTTGTGCGTATGTAGTATCTTTGAAAAGCTCACACTGTCCAAATTCTTTTGCTAACCCATTACTTGCCACTAATAGATTGTATTGTATTGCTTCCATCCATTTGTGAGTTAGATTGTTAGCGCTGCCATCTGAGTACTTCACTCCATTCTTAGCAAAGAAATATGCTAGATTAGTGACTCCCATTCCTAATGTTCTTCGCTTCTTTGAACTTAGTTCAGCAGCTTTAACGGGATAGTTCTGATAATCTAACAAGCTATCAAGCGCCCTAACGATTAAGTCACTCAATGCTGGAAGTTCTTCAATCTCAATTACGCCAAGGTTGAAAGCTGACAAAGTGCAAAGCGCTATTTCCCCTTTCTCATCGTTGATATTGTCTAGCGGCTTAGTTGGCAGTGCAATTTCAAGGCACAAATTTGATTGTCTAATCGCAGCCAGTAATGGATTAAAAGGGCTGTTAGTGTTGCAGTGGTCTACGTGCTGTATATAAATACGGCCTGTAGAAGCTCTTTCGCCTGCAATAGAAGCCATTAAGTCCGATGCTTTGATGGTTGTTTTGTTAATGCTAGGGTCGTTTTCAGCTCGCGTGTATAGCTTTTCAAAAAGAGGCTGATCCGCAAAGAATGCGTCATACATTCCTTTGACTTCATGCGGGCTGAATAATGAAATTGACTCGCCTTTGATTAGTTTTTTATAAAAGAACCCGTTTAATTGCACCGCATAATCTAAGTGCCTAACCCTGTTTTCTTCTACGCCTCTGTTGTTTTTTAAAACAATAAGAGATTCTATTTCTTTATGCCAAATAGGATAGAACAACGTAGCCGCTCCACCTCTAACTCCGCCTTGTGAGCAAGACTTGACAGCCGTTTGAAAGTGTTTAAAGAAAGGTATGCATCCTGTGTGAAACGCTTCTCCTCCGCGTATAGGGCTGCCGATAGCGCGTATTCTGCCTGCATTAATACCAATGCCAGCTCTTTGAGAAACATACTTAACAATAGCGGCTGATGATGCGTTGATGGAATCTAAGCTATCGCCAGTTTCGATAAGAGTGCATGAGCTAAATTGTCGTGTTGGCGTGCGTACACCAGCCATGATAGGCGTAGGCAATGATAGCTTGAATAACGACGTAGCATCATAAAAACGCTTTACGTAATCTGATCTAGTAGATTGAGGATAGCTAGAAAAAAGGCACATTGAAACAAGCATGTAAAGCTGCTGTGGGGATTCAAAAATATGACCAGATACTCTATCTTGCAATAGATACTTGCCTTCTAATTGTTTGGTTGCTGCATACTTGAAGTTTAAATCTCGGCTATGATCAATATATTCGCCAAACTCTGTTATTTCTTGTTCTGTGAAATCTTTTGTTATATGGCTATCATATCGGCCAGAACTGACAAGACTTCGAACGTGCAAATAAAAATCAGGAGGCGTAAAGCATCCAAAAGCGCGTTTTCTTAAATCAAATATATTCATCCTACCCGCGAATGAGTCATAATCAGGGCTTTGCTCGCTAATAAGATCCGCGCATGACTTTGTTAGCGTCTTGTGAATGTCTGATGTTTTTGTGCCGCTGACAAAATGAGGATTTGCTTTTAGCTCTACCTCTGATACAGACACATTAAGCCCTTCACCTGCCCAGTTAAGTACTTTGTGGATCTTTTCAAGATCTAAATCTTCTTTTTCGCCGTTTCGCTTGGTTACTTGCATGAATTCACTACTCCTCGCTATCGTATAGCGCTAAAAAAGCCCTTAGTCATAAGGGCTGGTTGTTACTAGAACTTCCCACTTGACCCGAAGCCTTTGTCGCCTCGTTTTGTTTCTGTAAACTCGTCAACTTTAACGAATTCTGCTGTGATACGCTTATGAAAAACAGCCTGTCCGATACGTTCGCCTTTTTCTATGCAAACAAGCTCGCTGCTTAGGTTCCAGAAGTTGAAAATCAAATCCCCCGTATAATCTGGATCTTGAAGCCCTACAGAGTTCATAAGAATCAAACCCTGCTTATTACAAATAGAACTGCGTGGCATTAGATGACAAAGATAATCATCAGGCATTTGCATTCTAGTAGTGACTGTAATCGGCTGGCTAGAATTTGGCTCTATCGATACTGATTCAGATGCCCGCACATCATAACCCGCCGCTAAGTCGCTGCCTTGGGTAGGTTTTTGGCCGATGTAAGACACTGTGATCATTTCCCCATCTCCTGATCAGCTCTATTCAAATACCATTGCGCTTTCTGCATATCCTCTCTGTTATCGATCTTGTCACGCCACGTGTATTTAATAGCGTTACCTTTGCAGTAAGCGATAAAACCTTCTTTGCCTAGTGCTGCGCGTATTGCGTCAATGCATTCAATGCCGTTATCTGATTGATAGTGCTTTGGGTGATTTACGTTATCTTGCTTACCATCAATCAAAACCAATGCAGAATCACTGCCTTGGCTTTTGTGTTCTGCGCTTTCAATCCAATCTCCGCAGCAATCTATGAAGAACCATACTCCGTCAACCTTCTTATACAACCCGTTGCTTCTTGTGCTTCTATGTGTAGCCGTTTCCATTTCCCATCCTCGCTATCAGTTGAATTCGAATCAATTCTACCCTAAGAGGATGTGCAATATCAAGTAATAACGCTAAATAATTCATATTTTTATATTCCTCATTGCTGCATCTTTTTCTAATTGGTATTGACTAGCACATGACCAGCCATCTTCTGGGAAGCAGAACGATTCATCCTTAACAGAGTCGCCACAATAAGCGCATATGCCTAGCTCGTGAGCACTCTCAGTAGAACGTAATGCCGCTTCGATACCCTTGTCTATCATTAACTGCTGTCGTTCGGCAGCGTAGTCTGCGTCGTCCATGTTTTGTTTCTCTTGTTTTAATGTTGCAATAGTTTAGCACAACAAAAAGCCGCTGGCTAGCGGCTGGTGTGTTACTTGATGGTGAAATACCCATCATCCTTCCATTGTGCTACTTTTACAAGCTCGCCCTCTTCGATCATTTCTTCTACCTCCTCTATTGTTGCGTTATCTAAAAGCTCTTTTTCTGAAACAATTTCGTTTGACAGGGTGTATTTGTAAGATTGCATTTTATAGCTCCTTGGTTGATTTGTGTATAATATCAAACCATCATAGTTATAGCAATTTTATTTGTGGGCTATCTTCTTCTTTTTTCATTTCTTTTAGCTTTAGCACAAGGTCGCTATCTTCTTTCGAGAACCCCAAACCTCTGAGCTGGTGATCATTATTAAGAATACATATTGCTATCTTTTTCCAGCTTGGGACTCTATGATTATCAGATAACGCCTTTGGAACATCCTCTCCGTCTGGTATGCCATCAGAATAACATCTGCTCTCCCACATCTTGACGTATGCCTCTATCTTTGAGGTAAGACCGCTCCCATGCTCTAATTGCGTCATCTGCTTTCTTGTTTGCCAGTAGTCTTTGCTCATTACTCAACAATCCCCACGCTTCTCTTACTATGTTTTCAGGACAGTTAATGGCTAGAGCAACCGCCGCATGTCCTATCCACGCTTTTCTGTTTAAATCCATATTAGTTAAAGAGTTTTCGCAGCTTATAGGCCATTTTTCAATGACCTCAAGCATATATCTGCCATACAGCTCATGATTTCCTGTAAAGGTAACAGCAGCCTCTAGCCACTGTTTTTTATCCTCTACAACTCCCCACATGTTTGTTTTTATCTCTTCCCATTTTAGATAGTGATGATAAACTCTCTTAAATATCCTCTTGTCCATAAACATCATCCTCAACAACATCCCAGCTATCTGAAAAGCTCTTGTTTTGGAACAAAGCCGCTAATCCTGTGATTTGTTTTAGCCTTAAAAGCTCGTCTTTGCTCATGCCGATATGATCACAGATCCACCTATCACCCTTTCCCATTTCAACAAGCTCAGAAACAATAGTACTCATAAGCTCAATGCTATGCGTCCCTCTTGCTCTGTTGTGTCGAATGGTTGATGCCATTCTATCGCCCATTTGCTTATCAAGAACAACCAAAGGAAGCATACCTTGTTCGCGCTCAATAATACGTTTACTGTTCTTCATTGTCATGAATCGGTGAAAACCATCGACAACCACATATTGGTCGGTTTCTTCATCGAATACAGTAACGATAGGTTGTGTATATCCATCCTCCCAAATAGACGTTTCAAGCAACGCCATTTCAGGAGGCGCTACGGCGTTAGGGTTGTAATCGTTAGATCTGACGTTATCAATATGAACCCTAAGCACGTTATAAACTGGCGAGAAAAAACCTTCTGTGTGCGGTTCGTGATGTCTGTTATGCATAGCTGCCGTCCTCGTCATGAGTTTCAAAACCTGTTAGCGGCGGGTTAAACACGCAAATCAATACGGTATCCTCATGAGCTTCAAACCAATGAGGGTCATTTTTATCTAGAATATAGGTCACATCCGACTCAATAACATGCTCTTCACCTGTAAGGGCGTCTGTCAATGTTGCTTTACCCGAAACACAATAACAACTTTCCATATGATTCTTGTAGTGCTGAAAAACCTTTGTTCCGCCATCAATGCATGTTTTTGTATGGGTGTATCCCATGCCATCTGAAGCAAGCACCATTCTGTGGCTAATACCTGCATGAAACTTGACTTTACGATCTTCTGATAATGTTGCGCTTGATACTACTTTCATTTTATTTCTCCGTTTGATTTGTGTATAGATTAAGCTTTCTTTTTAGGCTTGTCAAGACTTTTATACTTTGCGACTATTTCTTTTTGTCTAAATGCTTGTTCTTTCGTGGGAGCTAACCCCATGTACTTGCATGTATGGTCGTTCTTAAGAATTGTCACTGCAAACCTTTTCCAGCTAGTGACATCAGAATTATTGCAGCTAAGCATGTCTAAGTGATCTGGCGGATTGGTTATTCTTACTCTTCTTAGGTTTTTTCTCCCGTGAGCAGAAAGCCCGTTTATATTAAACTTTATCCCATGCTGCTCTAACTCTAATATCGTTTTCTCTGGAAGCCCGCGCCCCGTTCTAGCCCAAAACTTAATAGCCTGAGCGAAGCGCTTGCTAAAATTTTCTGCTGTCTCCTCTGGTAGAGTGCTAAGAAGAAACTTAACAAAGCTTTTCCATGTATGGCCTTCTGGTAAGCTGATGTTTCTATAGTTAAGCTGCTTTCCGTAAGTGACAGTAAAGTTAGCGCCCTGAACTCGCGCTGAAAGTCTCGCCCAGATATGCGGATCTATTACTCTATATAAATTAAGACTTGATTTTGCTTCGCTCATAAAAGGAGAAGCTACTCGCATTGTTCCTATTGGAACGCCAGCTCTATAAAAAACATCGTAAAGCTTGTTGTAATCCCAGTCAAATTTTGCGCAAGAACTCCAAACATCATCTGTTCGCCAATCAAAAATAGGATAACAGTTAAAAACATTTTCGGTGTTTTTCTTTGTCCAGCAATGCCCACCATGCTTGGTTTTCTTTTCGTTCAATATTGCTCTAAAACGATTCAAACTCTCTTGAGTCCTTATGCCAATCAAATTAGCTGTAGGCTTTCCGTCCGCGTACCATTCAGCGAATCCGTCCCAAAACTCATCATAAAAAGAGTCTTCTTTGAAAAACTCAGGCCCCATTGGGTTATTGTCCATATTAACAATGTAATCCTCTGTAGGCATTGGTCTAACCCATTTGTCCTTGTCTCTTTCTCCCCACGCTTGCCATATAGTGTCGTAAGCACTAACAGTACAAGGCAGAGAGACTGGAAGGCAGCACCAATAAATATCTAGTATATCCCTATTAGCCTGCAATATCCTATGCATAAATTCTAACGAAAGCTCATAGTTTGCTTCGTTGTCCATGATTTGTATGCCTAGTTTTATTTTTATATCATGTTTTCTCATATAATCAATAACTAAATTAAGCATTACGCCAGAGTCTTTGCCTCCAGAAAAAGAAAGATAAACTTTCTCAAAGTTGTTGAATATATATTCTAAACGCTCGTTTGCAGCATCGTAAACGTTTAAGTTTCTGTTGTATTTTCTCTTCATATTAACTCCATAAATAAAAAAGCCTCACTCGGCTAAGTAAGGCTATTAAAACACGCTATCTGGTTGGTGTCAACTAGTTAATCTGATCAAGCGTCAAAGATGACTTGTCCTCGTCTTTTAGCAGTTCGCTAGCAGCATAACCGCCAGCTATGAACAAAGCAGCATCAGATTTATTACTAAAGAAGTCTTCTATAAAACCTGTATCGCCTCGGCTTCTAGCTTCAACCAGTACATCGTTGATCGTCGCTCTAGTCGTTTGTGCGTTAAAATTGTTTTTAAATAGCGCTATCTCTGCGTTTGTCATGCCTATGTTACGCATGCTTTGTGTTAAATCTTCTGGTGTTGCTGATTGCGACGGCGTGAACTTGACGCGCTTGCCGTTGGCGTCTGTATATTCAACCTGTCCAGACTTTAATATCTTATCCCAGCGAACCATTACGGCAATTATCAAACTACGACATCGAGGATGGCGGGGTATTGGTCTAATATCGCTATGATTAGGGTAAACTTTATTGCCGTAAAATACGCCTAAATCGCGGCAAATAGCACTCTGTCTTGAGTCATACACGCCTTGGTTTATCCAGCCCCTTGTTAGCTCGCTATTAGCATCTGCCGTTAACCTGTGCGCCTCATTGTAGATGCGATTGATTGCCGTTGATACTAATGCGGACGTTGATCGGTTAGTTACTCCTGTTACAGAGCCTTGATTATTGTTATTGAACACCGACCGTATGATCGTCTGATTAGTTGAATTCTGGTTAAATCCGCCTAATACAGTGTCAAACATACGCCTATTCTCGGATATAGGTATCCCATTAAGAAGCTGGTTAACGCTATTATTAATACCTTTAGCGTAATTCATTTGTGTTGCAACGCTTGCAATATAAACAGCGCTAGCAGATACGCCAGCGAAAGCCAGAAACAACGGTATAGTGGCCAAAGCTTCTTCTGCCGATTTGTCGAATATCTTTTCCTGCTGGAAGTTTGCCTCGTATTCTGAAAACTGCTGAAACTGCTCTTCTATTAGTGCAAACATTTCCGTGTATAGCGGCCCGCGAATCTCTGCTATAGCGTCTATAACTTCGCGTAACTGGCGTTTGAATTTAGTCTTGTTTCGTGTTCGGTCAGACTCGTAAGCTTCTCTAAGCGACTCAATACTTGCAACAAGCTCTGCTCGGCTGTCGCTGTATGACTGGTTTAGGATTGAATTTGAGTCGTTAGCTACACCTACGCCGTAACGGTTTACATAGTGGCTGTGCGCTGATGTGAGCTGGAAAAGGTTTTCGGAATAGGTCGACATAATTATCCTTGTGTTTGTTTTGGGCGTAAAAAAGCCCTCATAATAAGGGCTATTTTAGCATGATGACAGCTATCGGCGGTTAGAAATTCCAAGCCTTAGCGCCATGCTGTGCAGCTACCTTTCTGGCTTCTGCTTTGCCTTTAACTTCGATGCGTTCGCCGCCAGTTGGTCTGTTAGTTAGAGTGATTAGAACGTGCTTTGTTTTCTTGCTTGCAAAGTAATGTGCGTACATGGGTTGATTCCTTTTGGTTGGTAAAAAGCCCTTATAACAAGGGCTTAATGTAGCATATGGGCATCAATCGAACGACAGGCCGGCTGAATACGTGTATCTATCACCGAAGTCACTTTTAGCCTGCTGCATAGCGCCTCTTTCCGATGTTGAGTAATAACAGCCAAGAGAGTGGTGTGCTCCGTTATTAGCTATTCCAACTACTGAATACTCACGCTTTCCTGTTGCTTTGTTCTGTGTGATATCGTTAAAGTTTCTCATAATTACGCCCCTGTAATAAGTTTAAATGCGAGCTTGCTGATATTCTGTTGCGCTAGTGCTAATGAATCGCTAGCTCTGTTGTATGCATCCTGTGGAAGACCTTTAGTATTAAGGACATTAAGGAATGCTTTTTCGCGGCTAACTAGCTTTATCATTTTTGCGTTCATTTTATTTCTCCTTGGGTTTGTCGATCTGATAAAGCTATTATGCACTAGCGGGGATATAGCGTCAAGGTTAATTTTGCTTTAAATAATGGTATTAAAAGAAAACAAGCCAATTTCAAAGCCAACCTTGCTAGATGCCATTAAAGAATCAATTAGCATGTCTTCGTTAATAACTCCGCTGTTAACGCATGACTCAAGATCAGATTTAAGTGATAAGACTTCCTCAACATAGCCTGACACGTTCTCGGCTGCATATTCGCCAGAAGCATCCATCAAGTTAACAAATCCAGAACCGTTAGTAGTTGTGTATTTAATCTCGTTTCCTTCGATGCTAATTGAAACTACTTTGTCGTTAGCTGGCTTGATGTTCATAATATTTCTCCTTTACCTAAGCTTTATCGCCTTGGCTTCAATAAAGCTATAGTACGTTAATACTATAGCTATTGCAAGCTATCTCTCAAACTTAATTAACCAATCAATAGCGCGGCCTGTTTTGTCTAAACCCTCCACTTTCCGTTAATGATATTTATCAAAGCCTTTTCTCCATTTCCGTATATAGCGCAGTTAGTTGTTAGCCATCCGCTATAGCCATTCGTGTATCCAGCCCTTAGCATCTGAGCTCCTACAGCGTAAACACGCTTGTTTATGTATGGCGAATGGCAGTGGCCTATGACCATATTTATTCCAAGCATTGCAAGCCCAGCACCGCCACGCGCTCCGTTAGCTGAAATATCGCCGTGATTACTGACTACCACGCCGTTGATTTTAAATTCTTTATTTCTGGATGTCCACACAGTGTTTTCGTAGCACTTCATGTTTTCTTGGCAATATAGCTGGAAAGCGCCTTTTGTATGCCCTTGCTTAAGTCCTTCAAACTTGCGCCAGTTTAGATAGTGGTAAATAGGAAAATTTATAGGATCACCAGTGTGTGGGCTGAACTCGTTAAGCCATTGATCCAAGTGGTCTACATGATTACTTGCAACTATTATGTTTTTAAAATCACCTGTTGTGACATCCAAATGATCAGCCGTTAACTTTAGCTCTTTTTCCACGTCGTTAGTGCCTTTCATGCTACGGACAAATCGCGCTACCGTGTTTTTGCGTGTGTGATGTGAGTCTGCATCATGATCATATACATCATGCCTGACGACGTATTCAGGCTTAAGAACATTGACAAGGCTTTTGTCGTTTCTATACAAAGCGTCGATTACACTTTGATCAGCTTGCGCAGCGTGCTCGTCCCCACAGACTAGCCCAGCAACAGAAGAAAACACAACGCTATCACCTGTGTATATCTTATCGAGCATTTGCACATTACTATGCTCTTCACTGTAGTTAAGCTCATGACAGTGGAATTCTTCACCATTAGACTCAATGAACATAGCGCCTATCTTATGCATATCTCGGCTTTTTTGCCCTGATTTGCTGCGGGTATACCTTGGCTCTGTGACTGCTGCTGTCGTATAGTGAAGCAACGGGTATTTGTCCTGAGCTGTAGCGACTGTTTTGAAAGCCCTGCTAGGATGGCCGAAAATACACGACCTCTCAGGAGATGCCATCGACAAACCCATAAGAGGGTTTATGAGCGTGGCGTGCAAAGGGTAGCTGCCTTTTATGACCAAATGACTATCTACTTTGATATCTTTGGCTAGCAAATATTCTTCTATTGATTCGTCGTATACAGCGGCTTGCTTTCCTGATAAATGATCCTGCCAGTTGTACTGCTGTGGAATTACAACTAGCTGCGCTTTTTCATGGTCACAAAAGTTATGAAGTATATCTAAAAACTTGCTAGAAACTGGCGCGTTGCTCATAGCACATGTTACAACATAACGTTTAATTTTCTTTGTTTGCGCTTTTATACCAGAATCTGGCCTAGTAACTGGCGCATCAATATGCACCCCACGCTTATTAATCAACCCAAGCCTGTTAGAAACAGTTTGCGTCGCCATTCCCAGTGCTTTAGCAGCTAACTTATGAGTTCCGTGTTCTTTGATCGCTTCGATTATTTCTTTGTCGGTGGCTAGTTTGTTTTTAGGAGTCATTTCAATAACTCCATAGTCTCAATATCAAACACGTTAACATCACCGCCAGTATAAATATCTCTAGTCATGGCGTACTCGACCGCTTCTTTAGGTGTTTTTCCTAAGTCTAATGCAGATATAGCGAACTCTTCCCCGCTTCCTATGGCGTATATTTCGCCTTCCATAATATAGTCCTCGAATACAAACCCTTCGCCGTCAAAACTAGCTACCCATATAGTTTTATCTGGTTTTAATATAAAAGCCGACACGTTATCCCATTCTTTTGCCTCTTCTTTGCTAAAGAAGCACTCTATAAATAGATCCATAAACGTGCAAGCGCCTGATAAAAAGAAGTAATGTTCGTCTTTTTCTCTCATTTTCATGCTAGGCGTGTTTACTATTGTTTTTCCTCTAACACCCATGCTGTCAAATGCAATTTGCTTGCTATCTGTTACTATCGTCGTCATTTTGTATCTCCAAAGCCATTTTAAAAGCCCTGTTTCCAAGGCTGTATGTTTTATTGTTATATACGCATAGGCATAACGACTGCGACGTAATTGCCTTCTTCTATTAAAGCTGACCCGTTAGAATCGCCAAGCTTAATCGTTACATTTGGGTCTTCTAGGTGGTTGATTGCATTAGCTAAGTAATCACCGTTAAACCCAATCTCAATATCATCGCCAGACAAAGAAATTGGCACTTCTTCTGCTGCCTCTTCGCTCTCTGGATTGCTTGCCTTGATAATAGCAGAACCCTGAGAGATAAACATAACAATACCTTTGTACTTTTCATTAGCAAGTATTGATGCGCGTCTGATAGCTGCTTTTAGCTCGCTAGTGTTCGCAATGACTGTTTTGTTAGTGCTTTTAGGAATTACCCGTCTGTAATCTGGAAATTTACCGTCTACAAGCTTGCTAAGCATTGTTTTTCCTTCGACTGAGATGCTAACGGAATTACTACTAAAGTTTATCGTTACTTCTTCAGCGTTGCCTATAACGCTTTTTAGGTTGTCTACAGATTTTCTAGGGATGATTGATTGAAAGACTGAGTCAGAGTTAGATTTGCACTCAGACTCAACCACGATCATTCTATGGCCGTCTGTTGAAACGGATGTAAGTTTGTTGTTATCGACCTCTATCATCAGTCCGTTAAGATAATATCTAACATCGTTGTTTGCCATTGCAGAAGAGCATTTGTCAATAGACTTAATCAGCTCATCGCCCGATACGCTAGCATAAATTTCGTTCTTATGACCTGAAAAAGAGGGAAAATCTAATGCTGGCAAGGTTTGAAGCGTCCACTTACTTCTGCCGCTTTTGATGGTGGCTTTGTCTGACTTAACCTCAATAGCCACGTCGGAATGCTTGTCAAGGCTTTTGCATATGTCTGAAAACTTTTTTCCCTGTATCGTAATGCTTCCGTTAACTTGAGATTCAACCTCTATAACGATTGATTTTTCTATTTCTAGATTAGTACCTGTTAACGTTAATTTTCCATCCTCGCAGCTTACTAGAACGTTATTGAGTATTGGCATAGTGCCTCGCGGCTCGATAGCGCTAAAAACAAACGCTACCGCATGACTAATTTCTTCTTGAGTGGTTTTAAATTTCACTGAATATATCTCCCTGTTTTGTGAATTTGTTAGCTAGGTTTTGAATTCTAGACATCTCTTCTTTTGTCTTCTTTGCATGCTTGATTGGTCTGTCTAGCCCCATAATTTCGCAAATCTGGTCGTTGCTTGCGCCTTTGTTGTGAAGATTTCTGACTGCTTGAACGGCTTCTTCTTCAAGTTCAGATCCTAGCGTAATCTTACCAAGCTGAGCAGCTCTCATGCGTAGATCTTCAATAGAGCACCATACTTCATCAGCTATAGTGCCGTCGTGCATTTGTCCGTAAAGGATATTAACGACAGCATCATCGTCTGACTTCCATTGATGCTTTACAATGCGCTTATTATCTGCGTCAAGATCTAGGTTGATGCTGTCTAAAAAGTTAGAAACACCTTCTAGCAAGTCGCTGCGTGTTGGGTTGCCGCGCATAATCTTGCGCAAGTGGTTTACTGGGCCGTTGATAATGCTCATGATTCAACCTCGATTTCGTAAGTGTGGATGATGGGAGCGTTTGTTAGCCCAGACTCCTTCGCGGCTTGATAGTTATATGCTGAACCATTTCCGTTCGCGAACCATTCAGCGGTATCATAGTCGTGAATTGCTTCACCATACGGGTAGTAAGCTGCGTTTATTAAGTACGCCGCATCGCCTTCGTTATCAATCTTAACTTCTACCTTAACAATACTCATAAAAAAACCCCTAGTGAATTAACAATAGAGGCTAGTTTATATCACTGTTTTAACTAAGTCAACAACTTTTTATAAGTTTTTTCACCTACTATCCCAGTTATTGATAAATCGTTATCGGCTTGAAATTCTCTAACTTGCGCTCGAGTCATTGGGCCGTAATCACTGTCGACGTCAAGATCATATCCAGCATCCTTTAGCGCTTTTTGTATATTCATAACTTCCACGCCGCTATCGCCAAATTTAACCGTCATTGGTCTATATACTGCTTTGGTATCTATATTCTGCAAAAACCCGTGAATGTCGAATGATGGGCACGCTTTGTTAGCTTTCTCTCGATGTCCTAGCACGTCGCTAGTTGATAGCTCGTATTCATATATGAGATTATGGATAAGCTTATACAACTTGTCATACTGCTGAAAAGTAAAGTTAGCGTCTGCTTTTCCTTGTTCGTCTACGCCGCCTTCTACGCAAACGCCTATGGAGCCAGTGTTGCTACCTTTTACGTGAGCGCCTGTCTTATGTATCGGTCTGCCTTCGTGCAGCCTCCCATCTCGGCTAATGTAATAGTGATAGCCTATATCAGACCATCCTTTAGCTTTATGCCATTGGCGAATAGTGTCTACTGATATATTTTGACTTGGCTTAGTTGCAGAGCAGTGAACGAATATTTTATTGATTTCTCTCATTTTATTACCTTGTTGTTTGTCAAGGTTGCGAGAATTACATACACAAAACCTTGATTAGTTGTTTTGTGTATGTTAGCACGTTGTTATATTAGCCGTGTACTACGTTATCCTTGATTAGCTGTCGGTTTTGAATCCAGCCTTGTAAGTTGCCGCTCCATAGGTTTCCTTGCTTATCCTGATGAGTTACTCCGTCTTCGAGGTTATCGTGACACCATCCGTTGCTAGGGAAGTCGTGATTGTCTGATAAATCAATAGGTTTTGCTTGATGCTCGAACGGCGAGGCATGAACAGGCTTTCCGTTAACTAGTTGGTCATAAATAGCAAGCGCCTTTTCTAGCCCTTGATCTAACACGCGATAACTAACTTGAGCGCAGCAAGACGCTGATACTTTTAGAGCTTGCTCCTCGTCAAGCAAAACAACATGTCCATTTTTATCGTAGATACAATATGCGTAGAACTCTCCTGTTTCTACATCTTGAGAACTTCCAACGTATGGAACATGCCACTCATTATGAGGTAGTAAGTCGCACTCGCTTTCATTCATCGCCAGCAACATAACCCTAGCCAGCTCTCTAATTTCTGACTGTGCGTCTTTGTGGTCGCGCAAAGCGAAGAAATTATTCCATTCTGTCGCAGTTACTACGGTTTTCATTATTTGGAACGGCTCTAGAATACGGTTAACTATTTGCTTATGCAGTCCGTATCTATTAAGCGAATCAGCGAGGTACGCAGCGTCTTCTGCTGATACTTTCCATCTAGTTGTTGCTCGTTCTGTGTTCGCAACTTCTTCCCCAGCCTGCATCCCCTTCTGTTCAGCGCCCCAATGAATAGGCATAGCTGGATTACTACGAACCTGCTCAATCATCTTGCTAACTGGAATAGCTCGGCTACTTGCTGCATTACGGCTAAACATCCGATGCGTCATAAATTCGCTATGGACAAACCTTGGGTACTCAATCTCAAACGTGGTGATTCGTTTGCCTTGTTCGCTTATGCTATCTGCAACAACTCTAGCGACAATGCAGCCTTTTCCTTTTACTTCTGATTTGTACATTACTTAGATCCCTTTTTCCATTCTGATAAAAATTGAATGCCGCCTAAAATATAAATTACAACTGATACGCACATATAAATCAGCCTCATTGGCTCAGTTCTAGTTATCGACGATAAATCAATTGGGTAAAAATAAATCAACACTCCCAGTACAGGAGCAAGCATGGTCATACCTATAAAATAGGTGGTAGCATATCCGTCCATAGCTTTACTGGCAATAGCCCAAAATCTTTTTAAGTTGCTTTTCATTCTCTTAATCCTCATAGTTGTAATTGACAAACTGCGCCCACTTACCAGCTTGCGCTAGCGAGTAGACTTAAATGTAAATTTTACTTAGTGCTTCGTAACTCTGGGTTTGCGTAAATGTTGCCGATTACTTCCATATGATCATGCCAATAAACAGCCTCACCACCATCGCTATCTCCCACCGCTTTTACCACTTCCGCATCCCAGCATCCAGAGTGTTTGTGCCAAACTACTTGGCATATTCTTCCGCTTTTGTTTTGCATTAGATCGTCTTTGTATATCTCAATACCGTTCTTGTCTTTGATTCCTGTGTATTGCATTACTTCAAAAGAACATCGCTCAATTTCTGTATGAGGCGTGTCATACGTTTTTCCTGCTGCCTCGTAAACATATCCATCGCCTTCAATGAACACATCATCGGTCATAAACGAGTGATTGCTATCCCATACTCTGAACTTAATTTCAACCATTTCCATTCTCCTGCTCAATAATCACTATACTGACAAATACCCCCAACCTGAGCAGCGGTATAAATATCAACTAGCCCAATATTACACTTATAACCGCCGTCGCGCAACATAAAACTTAATTCTTTTTCTGTTAGATCGTCAAATAAAAACTGATTATGAATTAATAGCGTTGTTTTATTGTGCTTTTTGCAATCACTTATTACATCGCTAATATCCTGATCTACGCCAATCAAATGATAGAAACAATCAAACACTCCTGTTTTATCATTGCTTAAAGTTAATACGTTATTATCATGCTTAACTATCTCACAATAACCTATATGTTTCTCCATTCCGTTAGCCATAAACGGAGGGAATTTAACTTTATTAAGCGATGAAAAAACATAATCAATCTTATTTATCACTTAAACATTCCCAGCTTAATAGCTGCAATCCCTATCATCACCGCGTCACCGCGTCCATCCAGCAATCCACCGCGTGGCCCTGTGAACAATTCAGCTCCGTATATTTCACAGCACTTCTTAGCGGGCGCTTTCTTGTCTTTCTTGATAAAACCCGTGGCTGACTTCCATTTTTGAGGCAGTATGTATTTTATATCCGTTACCGCGCAAGCTACTGCCGATTGCATAGCCCCTGTGTTTTTTCCAAACGTGAATATAGACTGTTTTGAATCTGTCGCTTGGCTACCTACTTTTTCTATAATCACTGATTTAACTTTGTTGTCATTGATGAATTCAATTATTTTAACCACATTGATATACGTTTGATTGTTTAACTGAATTAGCGGCATATCGATAAGCGATACCAGCTCGCATTCTGTGGTTAAACAAGCTATAGCGCCCGTTTTGCCGGGGTCGATTGAGATTATATTCATGTATCTACATCCTCTTGTGTCGTTATTTCTTTCCAGTGCGTGACAGTCTCCCAGTCAGAAGTCATAAATCTAAAACCAGTCGGGGTGTTTTTTCCTAAAATAATAGACTCGCCTTTGATTACGTTAAACGATCCTGTATTAGTTTTAACGTAATATCGTTTTAGCTTGATGCATTCCGGCAACCCATCTTGAACGCTAACCCAATTACTCATTCTGATTACTCCTAATTAAATGTAAACTTCACTACGTTTTTTCGTCCCTAAAAGTACAGCCTCCTGATCTAATGACATTCCATCGCCTCTGTGACGAACATTGACAGACTTAGCTTGCGCTCTTCTGTATTTATTCTCTCTACAAAACTTACATAGGTTGTCAACTTCACACGCATAGCCTTTTCCACATCCGCATTTTTCGCTCATTTTTCTATCCCTTCCTTTCGAATTAACTAATTCGCATATTCTACATCATAAAAAACTAATAATCAAGACTTATTTTCATCTATTTTAGCTGTCTATATTTTAACCGTTTTGTGCTATAAGTACTTATCACACACCTTATTGCACAGTTTTTTGTGCTGTTAGTTTAATCCTGACTAAATTAGTCAAGTTACTATGGCTTATAACTATAAAGGTTAGTAAGTACTCGCTTTTCTCTTGTTTATTACTTATAGTACTTATTAATATATATAGTATATATTTATTATTATATTTATAATATTATTTATACATACACAGACCCTCTCTTTAGTGTTCTTTTACTCTCTTATACACTCTTACACACTCTTACTCTTTAGGGGGTTGTGTTCCATAAGTACTAAAAGGTCAAGCCCATGCAGCACTAAGGCTGAAATAGGCACAAAAAAAATGTGCCATTAGTTTTTATGTGCTGTTAGTTTGGATTATCGAGTGAAAAAGAGATAAAAACAACAAAAGTTAACGAACAAGAATTATGTGATTTTGTGTTCTTTTGCGTGTCATAAGGGTGTTTATTTTAAATAAACTATTGCACACCACTATAATCACGTGTATATTCAATCTCAACAAGAAGCATCATTAACAAAAGGGGATAACATGAAAGCAGAAAAACCGTGGTCCATAAAACAAAGAAAAGCAGGCAGCGTAGTAAATAAAATTGTAATAAGCATGGAGGTTTCTAATAATATGGACATAGATTATTATGATGATATTGGAATGCTTATTACATCGGAAGAGAAAACTAACTCTCCAATATGGCTTGGATCAAGTGAAAGCGTGTCATATATACAGCTTCATATAGACGCTAACACTGGGCTAATAGAAGACTGGGTAAAGCCTTCTGTAAATAAAAACACACTAGAACAAGAGGGAAAACAATGAAAAAAACAGTTAATAGCTATGATCAAGTGGTGGATGTAGATACATTGCGAGAAACTGCTTTAGATTTCGCGGAGTCTGGCTTTAGAGTAATGCGACTACATGCTATCGATAGCAAAGGCAATTGTAGCTGCGGATGGGATGATTGCAAAAACCCCGGAAAACATCCATCAAGCAAGAACTGGGCGCAAATGCCCGCTATGTCAGTCGATGCAATAGATGCTCTATTTGAGGCTGGTAGTATTCGTCATGGCATGGGTGTGATATTAGATACTAACATTGTCATTGTCGATATAGACGTGAAAAACGGAGGGTTAGCCTCGTTAGAAAAACTAGAAACTGATTTAGGTGAAACGCTAGAACATAACTCAACTTTCATTGTTGATAGTGGTAGCGGTGGCGGATCTCGTCATTATTGGTTTTCTAAGGATGAAAATGTAAAGGTCAAAAAAACAACTAAAGAATATCCGGGCATTGATTTTCTAAGCGCTGGATGTTTTGTCGTTATGCCTAATAGTGTACACAAGAGCGGAAACACATACAGCTTTCCATATGCTAAAAAAGCAAACCCAGCAAAGTTAACGGAAGCCCCACAAGATTTGATCGATATTATTGAGCGTAGGCATTCTATTAGCGAAGCAAGTAGCGAGCCGGGAAGCTGTGAAATAGCAGAGTTACGCGAGGCTTTAGCGGCAATCCCTAACGATGGGACAACTGATTATGATGAAACATGGCTACCGATTGGAATGGCATTGCATCACGAAACATCAGGTAACGAACACGGCTTTATGTTATGGCTTGAGTGGTCAGAAAAAGGGCCAAAACACGATGATGGGCAAATGCGTTACAAATGGGAATCGTTTGCTAAAGGTGGATATGGCGGTAGCAGCTTTACAGGTGGCACTATATTCCACATGGCGCATGAAGCTGGTTGGTCAAGAAACTATGAACTTTCAGTTGATTTAACTCCATTCCTAAATGGAATACTACAAGGCGAAGTTCAGCAGCTTGAGATTAAAAAAGAAGATGGTCAAGTTTACAAGTCAAACAAGATACCAGACGCCCTTAAGAGCGCTCCGGGAATGGTTGGAATTGTATGTGATTACATTATGAGCCAAGCACCCAAACCGCTCTATTTGCCTTCTCTCGCTGCGGCATTGTCCTATTGCGGCACTGTTTTAGGTAGAGACTACCGAACCAATCAAGATAATTACACTGGAACATACACAATCATCGTTGCTCCAACGGGCGCGGGCAAAGAAAAACCAAGATCAATGATTAAAGATATATTAGTTAATACAGGACAATCAAAAGTAGTAAGCAGCAGCCCAACATCAAAAGGCGCTATCAGCACTGCTTTAATTGAATGTCCTAGAATACAGTTTCAAATTGACGAGATCGGCCACTTTATCGAAAGCGGCAACGGACGCAATGCTTCACAGAATAAGGTTGATGTAAGGTCGGCATTAATGGAGCTTTACGGGCTTTGTGGGTCTACATTCTTGCCAGAGAAGTACTCGCGAATGGGAGAATACAAAAGCGGCTTTCAGGGAGAAGGCGATACAGAGAAAGTGGATTTAACTATTCAAAAACCGTTCGTGTCAGTGTTTGGAATGACTACGCCAGCCAAGCTAATTGACTCAATGACAAAGATGATGATACAAGACGGCTTCATTAACCGTTTCACCATCGTACAGGCGCAAGAAGGCCGCCAGAAGATGCAAACGATTGTACATAGGCCCATACCTCAATCAGTGCTTAATTGGACTGAAACAGCCCGCAATCGGTCGACTGGAAGCCTAGGAGCAGGGCTAAGAGATACGTTTAATATCAAGTCATCAGAAAATGTATTAGATTTTAGCGCAGAATCACTGGAATTGATCAGCAAGTTCGAAGATAGAATTATTGCTAAACAAAACAAACTGGAAAAAGAAGGGCTAGACGAGCTGTATTCTAGAACCGTTGAGCAAGCTATGCGTTATTCTCTCATTGTCGAGCTGGCGTTAAGACCTAATAGCGATGTAGTCCAGCAAGATTCCGTTAAGTGGGCGATTGAGTACGTAATTTATAACGCAGAACAGTTTGAAAAGCTTGTTAAGTTTGAACTAGTAGAAACAAAGCATGAAGCCCAGTACAAAGACGGCTACAAAGCTATTTCCCAGTATAAAGAAAAAGGTATAGCACACTCTGATTTAATGAAAATGTCGCCGTACAGAGGGCTTAAAATGCACGAGCGTGACGATATTATTAAATATCTAGTTGACAGCGAGCAGATAATAATAGATCATGCTCAAACAGGTGGAAAACCTAAGAAAACTTACTACTCAACTGAGTTTGTTTCGGTTATTGAAAAGGAAATTAAAGCATGAATCAACTACAAGGACTAGCGAACGACCACATTAGAATTAAAAAAGAAATTGCAGGTTTAAGCTTAGAACTAGACGCTGTTAATCAATCAATAGCATCGTTATGTGACGCCGTTGAAGATGGGCAAAAAACGCTAACAGAAAAAGGACTCAAAGTAACGGTTACTTACAAGCAAAATAGAAAGCTTGATATTAAAGCTTACAATAATATTAAAAACACCTTGAATATTCCAGATGATTACCCTATAATTAAAACCAAGGAATCACTAGATGAGGTTGTATTTAAAAAACTAGAAAAAGATCACCCTGAATGGTTGCAATATACAAAGGAATTTGTTAAAGTAACTCAAGCTAAAACGGCGGTAGCTGTTAAATTAATTGAAGAGGATAAACTGTGAAAGCAAAAGAACTGAAAGCCAAACTAAAAGAAATAAAAGATAACGCTGAGATCAAAGTAATAAGCTTCATAGACAATACAGCACCTCCTATGATTGTTGCGTTTGAAGAATTTGAAACAAATAAAGAGGATAAATAACATGGCATTTGATTTAAGCAACATTGTAACAGGCGTAGTTAAAAAGCCTAAGATTAGCGTATTATATGGCTTATCAGGACTAGGAAAAACAACATCGCTATCAAAGCTACCTGATGTTTTTATGATCCCAGTCGAAGAGGGCGCTAACGAGATTGATGTTCCTAAAATGAACTTCGGAACGGCTGAAAAACCTAGATTCAAGGCTGATTCATTTCAAGAAGTTATGGATACTTTAGGCTTATGTGCTGGCGAAGGATTCCCGTTTAAAAACGTTGTAATTGATAGTATCTCAGAGCTTGAAATTCTTATTCATAAGAAAGTATGCCAAGATAACAACGTCGTTTCTCTTGAGAAGATTGATTACGGCAAAGGCTACAAGTTCGCAATGGAGCACTGGCTTAAATTCTTTACAGGCGTTGAGTATCTGCGTAATTCGTGTGATGTTGGCATTTGGATGGTTGCACACAGCGATACAAATAGATTCAATGATCCAGAAGGCGAAGCTTATGATTATTACGCCCCGCAGCTACGCAAAGAGCCAATGGAATACATTGTTAAAAACGTTGACGCTATATTCTTCTTAACAAAGAAAAAAGCAATTCGCAAAGTAGATGCAGGCTTTAATAATAAAGATGCGAAAGCTGTTGATATGAATCAGCGTGTTATATATACTAACCAGAAGGTAACGCATATCGCTAAAAACAGAGCGCAGCCATCTTTGCCTGATGAAATGCCTTTAGATATTAACTTAATTATGGATATGTGGAATAATCCAGAGAAATATAGTCAATAAAGCTTTACATTAACAAAAAGCTATGTATAATACGTAGCTTAGTTACAACACACAATTAATTTATTATAGAGAGATATAAAATGAGCGAATTACAGAGTATTTTTGGTGGATCTTTTGATGTTGAATCTAACTACGAGGAAGAGTCTTCAGGATCTAATTTACTGCCAAATATTAAAGGCGCTGTATTAATGATTGCGGATATGCCTGAAATTCTAGACAACAATAAAGGATGGAAAGGACTAAAATTCAAGTTTTTAGTGTTGGCAGATGGTGAGTATAACGGCAAATACAACGGCAAAGAAAAAACATACAATATTACTATTGCCAACACTAACCATAAAGATTCAGCGGAATGGGGAAAGCAAGAATTAGCGCGTCTTGCAAACGCATGCGGAATTAAAACACTGGCTGAAGAGTCGCAGTTTTTCCAGCAACAATTTGTTGCGGATATCGGAAGAAAAGTAAATAAAAAACAGACAGAAGAGGCTAAATCTCTAGATTCTGACGCTGACACTGTCTTTGATCAGACGTTCACAAAACTAAAAGCGCTACAAGCAACGCAAGCGCCTCAACAGAATATGACTCAAGCGCCTCAACAGCCACAATATCAACCAGCACCACAACAAAACGCCATGCCAAACAACTCGGCTCCAGCCAACCCTTTTGCAAAGTAAGTATTAATAAATATAATTAACAAAAGCGCTTTATGGCGCTTTTTTGCTTTAAGGAGTATGGATTATGAAAGAGCCTGATTACTGGTTTTTTGAAGAAGATATTAGAAAGTATTTTTTTTATGAGTTTTATGGAAGCAGCTATTTAACTTGTTTTTTTCAAAACGCCACGCCTTTAACTACTGAGGACTGCGACGCAATACTAAGCAGAATAAAAGGAACAGAACAAGAAAGCTATCATAGAATAATGCTAAAAAAGCATGTCAAGAAATCTGATGTTGTTTATCTTAATCATGGAGAAAGCGATTGTGCGTTTCCTTGTCTTGAGCATGTTTACGAGCAATATCATTATAACGATGGATGTGATCCAGTAAGCTACACACAATACTTAGAGTTAATTAAGGAGTATGGGCAATGAAGCACGATGCGCTATTAAATAAAATAAACGAAACAATCGAAGAAAAAGGAAATTATGATTACAAGCAAAAGACTATAAGCGGCGGAATTATTGGTAGCTCATGCGATCGTGAATTATGGCTAGGATTTAGGCATTGCAAGAATGAAGGAGATAGTTTTAAATCTAAAACCCTTAGACTATTTGCAGACGGCCACTCAGTTGAAGATATAACCGCTGCACGCTGGCAAGATGCAGGCATACAGCTACAAGTTAAAGATTATGAAACAGGTGGCCAGATAAAAGTAGAAAGCCTTGGAGGGTGGTTTAAAGGGCTTTTAGACGGGGTGATTCATAGCGGAATCCCTGATAATGAAACAACTAAATACGTATGGGAAGGAAAGTGTAGCGCAAGCTGGCCTACTAAAAAACATCAGACAGATGAAAGTACTTGCTTGTTAAACTGGAACGCGAAATACTACGGACAAGCTCAGTCATACATGGGCTTAACTAATATTCATAAGCATATAACTAGCATCACAAAGCCCGGAGGTCGTGACGAGCTGATTATAGAAACGCCATTCGATCAGCACTACTTTGAAAATTCACAAGTAAGAGCGCACACTTTAATCACAACCGACAAAATGCCCGGACGCATAACAGACGATCCAGATTATTATGAATGCAAATTTTGCTCTGTTAGTGACGCTTGCCATAAAGGTTTAGCGCCAAATCCTACTTGTCGTAATTGCGCGTTTATTACATTCCATATTGACGGCTATCAAAAAGCGACTTGCTCAAAGCACAACAATGAATTCACAGATATTAAGCTTATGGAGTCTTATTATCCTTGTCATAGATTCAACCCTGATTTGCTAAAAGGCGATGCAGTTAAGTTTGACGATAAAACAGGCAGCGTGACTTATCGATTAGATGACGGCAGCCAGTACGTTAATGGCGAAGCATATGGAGAATTCGACAGCATGGAAATATACATTGCTAATGAGGGCGGTTTTATGTACGATAACATCCTTAAAGAAGTTAAAAAAGAATTCGGTAGTAAGTTAGTTTCTGCTGAGTCTGTTTTTGGAGAGGAGGTTAATAAATGAAACATGAACCGCGCGATTATCAAAGTCGCGCCTTGCATAGCCTGTATGAATCAGTTACTACGCGACCGCATATAAACCCAGTTGTTAGCGCTTGCGTAGGCTCTGGTAAAAGCATGATGATAGCGTGGTTCTGTGAAGCTATTATAAACAATTACCCACACATGAAGATAGTTAACTTAGTGCATACTAAAGAGCTAATAGAGCAAAATTATTCAAAGTTTAAAGAGATAGCGCCACGCATACCGTCAAGCATTTATAGCGCTTCGATTGGTCAAAAGTCAGTTAGCGGAAAAGTGGTCTATGCTGGTATTCAGTCTATATGGAAGCACCCGCATTTAGCGAGGTTTGATATAGCTGTCATAGATGAAGCGCACTTGATTAGTAAGCAACAAGCTACAGGGATGTACAGGCAATATCTGGATGGGTTAATGGAAAATAATCCTAATCTAGTTATTGTAGGAATGACAGGGACTCCATATAGGATGGACGGAGGATCGCTAGTCGAAGGAGATGAAAGGCTATTTGACGAGCTTGTGTGTGACATTGGCATAAGAGAGCTATTAGACCAAAGCTATCTATCACCCCTTGTTTTGCCTCAAATGCAGATTAAAACAAAGTTTGATACATCTTCGCTTAAAACTTCATCAAACGATTTTAATCAAGCTGCTTTAGCTGAAATAATGGACGATGCTTTTTTAATAGATCAAGCTGTAGATGAATACATGAACCTGTCACAAGGCCGAAAATGCCACTTAATATTCGGCACTAGCATTGATCATTGTTATAGCCTTAACAAGTCGTTTAGTCGATACATAAAGTGTGAAGTTGTTCACGGAGGCGTAGGCAAAAAGGAAAGAGAAAAGCTTATTTCTTCTCATAAAAACAGCACATTGCCTATGCTGATAAATCAAGGCGTGCTTACAACTGGTTATGACTGCCCTCAAATAGATTCTATAGGGATGTTCAGGGCAACTAAATCAGTGCCTTTATATATTCAAATAGCTGGGCGCGGCCTAAGACTAAGCTCCCTTAAAAGTAACTGTTTGTGGGTTGATTTTACAGATACCACAGAAAGACTCGGCCCTGTTGATATGGTTGAACCTCCACAAATGAAGATAAAAGGCGAAGGATCAGCACCAGTAAAGCAATGCTGGCAATGTGAGCAACCTGTACCCGCATCATTGATGCTTTGCCCTTTTTGCGGAGCTGAGTTTGACATCAATCTAGCGCCATCGCATGGAATAGAAGCAAGCACTTCATCTATCCTATCTGAGTATAAGCATCCAGAATGGAAAAAGATAACAGGCATATACGCCAACAGCCACAAGTCTAGAAAAAGCGGAAATAACACGCTTAAAATAGATTATGAATGCGGGATCAAAACGTATAGCGAATGGATGGCAGTTGACGGAAATAAAGGCGTATCCGATAGGTTTGCTAAATTCTGGGATAAATCAGGAGGCAATTTGCCATTTCCAGAAAGCATAGAAGAAGCCGTTAATCGAATAAAAGAGATAAAAACATCATCAGTTTTAATCGATAATAACGGCAAGTATCCTAAAGTAAGGAGTTTTAATTAAGATCGCTTAACCCCCTAGTGGGGCTTTTTACCAGCCCAGTACGCAGTATTCCCAGCTTCAGCAACAGCAGTGTAGTATTTCATTGCTCTAGACCTTCTAATCCATCGCATAAACCCATTCCTACTTTTGGCGTTGATAGTCTTTATCATATTGCTAAGAAACGTTCTATCAGCATCGTTCTTGTCGTCTTCAGTTTTTCCGATATGATACATGTAATCATGTATATTTCCACACTCCGTCATGTCTAAACCGTAGAATGTATTTGGTATAAAAGAGCTTATTAGACTATCTTTTGCGCCCATACCATTACAGATCTGAGCTTTATCTTGCGCTGATAGCGTGTAATAGCTATCTGGTGCTTTTAGTTTTAGCATTATCTATCCCCATTCAATTCAGCGCTACACTTCTCGCCTCTATACACAACATGCCACTCACTAACATCGCCAAATATCGACACCTTGCAAGCCCCAGCACTTCCCGCGACTGTGGCGGCTAATCCGTTCGCTTTGCCTTCTGTTACCAATGCATAAGCTACACACTCAGAACCGTTTTTACATGATGATATAGCCGCGTATGTGCCGCATCCCGATAGCGCGAACGCTACCAAGACTAGCGCAGATAACTTAATCATGCCGGCCACGCTAAAACGGGTAGTAACGGCTCTATTTCATCGTAGCCGCTTGGCATTGGTCGCGTTCCTGCCGCTACTTCTTCTAGTATTGTATAGAGTGTTTCCCATGTATTATCACGCGCTGTTACACAATACTGGCCTTCTGTTTGTAAGCGAGGTATAGCGCTTGTGGCATACGTACAGGCCGACAGTATAGAATCATAAGTCTTTGTGCGTGCAAAGTCATCAAGGCGCTTTTGTGTGGCTTGTGTAACTTCTTTTTGTAACTCTTCTGCGGCGTCTGTTTGTTCTTTGGTTAAAGCTGCCGTTTCTTGATCTACCACCGTATGCAGCACGCCTTCATCATCCGTATATTCAGCGAACGCAGACACTACTTGCCATTGCTGTTCATAGTGGCCTTTAGCCGTAACAATTGGTGCTACTTCCTGTGCTCTTTCAATAACCGTTACAGTTGGCTTAGGAGATACAAAAACCACTTGGTATTGCATAGGCGGCTTAAATATCTTTGGAAACGATACGTTAGGATAAAGCGCTTTTATTTGGCGCTCTGTGATGTTGTATTCGTTTGTTTCTGTGTTTATGTACATTTAATTCAGTCCTTATGCAATAGCATAGTACAAGTAGCTTTCGCCTGTTACATTGATGTTGGTTGCTGCATCTTGATTTATAGCAAACCCAGCCGCGGCAGGGTCAATACTGTCGTCCGTTGTGACCTGAGCTGCTGTAGTGTTTAGAGACAAGTGTGGTGAGTTGCCTGCAACAATGCCTCTGGTTGTATCCCAAAAGAAAATGTCACGGGTAGAGCTAAGGCTAATAATTATCACAAATTTAGCGCCCGCACTAAACCCGCAGTTAATAATTTTCCCTGCTGAATTATCACCTGTGTATGTGTCTATTTTCGAGATCCCAGCTAGTGAAGCAAATAAATACGTTATATATGTTACTGTATTTGTGTTTACATCAGAAGATGTGCCTATGCTAAACTGTGTCGAAGTTGGATAGGTAGAATTCCAAGCTGTTGCATCTGTCACTTTACCCGCCACTGTAGGCATGTTTATTTTTTCAGTATTGGCAACTAACGAGCTACCCCATACCCACTGTGTAGTCCCGCTTCTGCCTTTTCTTAGCCATAATTCAGGTACTGCACCTAAGTCATGTGACTCTAGTTTATTAGCACCTGTTCCAGTATCAGCGAAAATAGACATAAAGCCTTTGGCACGTTTCCACATCCAAGATTGGGAGTTAGCATCAGTTGTCGTAACCCCTAACCAACCATTCATGTAGTCATACACTGCGGAAGCATTGACTGCTTGAGCTGCTGTACTGTCTGTTTTAAGTCTATTAGTCCCTGTCAGCCTAGAAGAAACCCAGTTAGAATCAACATTAGGAACGCTTTTAGAAAGAGAGAAATCTACAGGAAACGGACTCCTATACGCAGGAGCTTTTCCATCCCCAGTGCTGCCAAAAGTATCAATAGCAAACACCTCATCCGCACTCTCTGGCTCAACCATCATAGGGGCGCGTATTGCTAGGTAGATTAGCGGCCTATTAGAAAACTCGTTAGTAATACTGAACCCTGTAGAATTAAAATCACAGTACGAAGATGAAACTTCAGCTGCTGAGGTATTTGCCTGCAAAAGACTATCCACCCCTCCTACTGAGCACCCACGCATACTGTCTATCATTTCCCATCCGCCAGTAGTATCTGTTTTTTTACAGATCACATACTGAGGTTCCCATCCTAACGTAACATCTGCATTGCCACTGCCATCAGTTGTGAACGAACTGCACTGAATCATCCCTTCATCTGGATCTGTATCGTGTGCGTAAGCATACACAGCGTAAGTATCAGTTGGAGCAGAGCTAGATATAGTTAAGCTTGTCCCACTAACGCTAATAGTTGAATCAACAGTTTCTGCGTTAGTTAGGTTTAAGTATACCAAGCTTCCAGCCGTTAAGCTTCTGTGCCACGTAAACCAATTAGATGTTCCAATTGTGGATTTAACCTCCACCATTCCTACTGCATCTAAAGATGATAGATCAACTATTGTTGCTACCCCGTTTGTGTGAGCTGCTGTCTGGACATCAAAAAACTTAGTGGCTTTGCGGAATGTGTGGAATACATAATCTATCCCACTATTAGTTAACGCACCGCCTCCAGCCGCGAATCCAACTTCAAACCCGTCCGAATTGCGTGTTTTTATAAAATCTGTGTTAGCCGCTGTCTCAGCGTTCGTTGAATTAGAGGATAGAGATTTAGCGTTACCAGAAGAACTCCCCCTTACTGTGTCGTATATGTAATGATTACCTGTGGCTGATCGAGATTTTCCCCAAATCATAGCGTCATTGTCTGCCGTGTTTATACCATTGCTTATAGTGTAATCAGTGAAATCAGACACGGGTTTGTTTAGATAAGTACTGAAAACATCAGCTACGTTTACAGCGCCGCGCACAGCACCACCCAGCATAAGCCCTTTCTTGCTCATGCGATCACCCCGAACAACGATTTACAGAATACTTTTGCGCTACCTGTGCTTGTGTAGAATTGCAATACACTAGTGTTTGTCCCTGTTGCCAGCGTTGGAGCTGTCGCGTTATCAAACACAACCCCCGCTGGATATGTAGCCGTCCAATCGCCACCGCCTACAACCTCGACCAAAGCAACACCGCCCGTTGGTATGTTACTAAATGTAACAGCAAAATCAGCAGCCGCCGTAAACTTTAAAATGTCTTCTTTAGCCCAGTCCAGATCGAATCCAGAAGTCTTAACCGCAACCGATGTTAAATCTATTTTATCCCAGTAAATGCTAGGCGTTAAAGCGTTACCAATATTGCCCGCTGTGTTGGAGATCCAGAAATCACCGCCAACTACGCTGATAACTGATTCGCCTAATCCGTAAGTAGTGCCGCCAGCATATACGCCCTTATAATTAGACAAGCCAAGAGCAGAAGCAACCGCTAGTGCTTCGGTTTCGACTTGCGTAGCTGTAGTGTTCATCCACGCAGCTACAGAGTTAACACCCGTAGCATTAGGAGCTTGTTCAGCCAGATATACATCCGATCTAGCCGAGAATGTGTCGCCATCTTCTCTGGTGGGCGTTGGAACCGTAAACCCAGGAACTACTGGAGGTGTTGTAACTGACATACTATATTAATCCTGTAATTTCGTAATTAGTAAAGCTCAAACTTCCATCAGACCCGAAAGCTGGCGAGTATTGTGACATTATACCGTATATTATGAGGGCGCTATTATCAGGACTGCCAACCCACAGGGCGTTAATATCAATAATTTCTCTCATTACTTTGTGAATATTATTGATACGACTAGTTAAAACAGCGGTATCTATCGACATTCCTTTTGTGTTTGATCTTACAGTTTTAGTTACATTTCCAAATGCATCCCGCGTAACGGTACTAAAAGACTCTATGAACGGCTGAGCGCCTACTAATGAAGCACCTAATTCAAATGCAGATCCGTACACGAATTCGCCTAAAGCAACAGTGCCCGATCCTGTGATTGTTATTGTAAAGCTAGCGCCCAAAAAAGGAGGAATATCAACCGCAATTATATCTTCTTTAGAGATAAACTCTGCAAAGAAATAACTATAAGCGTCAAACACGTTTTCAGTGCTTAGAATCTCGAAATCTTGATTGTAAAACTCTACTGAAGATGAGTTTACGCCCGTTATATTAACCGTTGAGCCTGCTATATTAAGCAGCCCTATTGTATCGATTACCGTTGTAGAGCTAACCTCGAAAACAATAGATGTTGTGTTAGTTGTTTGATTACCTATAACTTCATCGAACATGGCCCAGCGATTAGTTGCGCCTAAATCTAGCCAGTAAGGGTCTCCAGATCCGTTAACAGGGGCTAGGCTTGGGTTTTCTGTCGTGTTTGCGATAAGGCATTCAAAGTTTTTATGAACGCCTGTTGTCATCATTACCTTATCGCCAATGCTATTTGCGACACTCACGTCCCAAAGAGTATTATCATTCTCTGGAACGTTAGAAGATGCATCAACGAACAATGCATCAGTCACCGCGTTAGGGCGTACAACTATCATGTGACAACCCTCACGTTAAGCGCATCGACGTCCCATTTACGGGCAAGTTTGTATATTTTATTATCTACATCCAGCATCTTGGATAATATAAAGTTCATTTTAGAATCCATCTCTCTGTTGTTATTTTGTCCGCCCATGCCTGCTATTATATCAGCATTGCTTATTATTCTAGACGCGCCTGTCACTTCTATCTCTGCGCCTAATTCTCCAACTAATCTAGCGCCGCCTGTATGACTTCCTCCACTAGCGAACGCTGGAAGCCCTTGCGTACCAGCAAATCCAGCGCTACTACCTGACGGCAATCCCAAAGCCCTGTCAAGGTCATCCATTGATATACCGACCTCTGCTGCTCTTGCTAGAATCCCTAGCCCTTCAGTGGTTGATATAAACTCATTGAAATCAGAAGCGGTAAATGACTGTACCCATGATGCTATTTCTGTATCTGTAAACGTTTCTTGTGGGTCGTTAGCTGGATTAGCTGTTACCGCCGCCGCTGCTGCTGCTGCCGCTGCTGCCGCCGCGCTTGCCGCTGCCGCCGCTGATGTTTGAGCTGAGGCGATAGCGGCTAGTGAGTCTATAATGTTCTGAGCATTAGTAGCTGCTAACGTGTCAGACAACGCTTGAGCATCTAAATCTGCTTGAGCTTGCGACGCTATCGCTGCCGCATTGTCGATATCTACTAGTATCTGAGCATCTGAAGCGTCTTGAGTAGCGGTTGCTAGCGCTATTGATGCAGCCACGCCCTCAGCTTGCAAGTCTATCAGAGCCTGAGCTTTTGCCGCATCTGCTGCTGCTATATCTTTATTTACCAGTATCTGGGCATCCGATGCTGATTTAGTAGCTTCAGCCAACGCTATAGAGGCTGACAAAGACTCGGCCTGAGCATCTAAAGCAGCCTGAGCTTGTGATGCTTGTGCTGTTGCGTTATCTGTATCTACCAGTATTTGTGCATCTGCAACAGTGTTAGTAGCCTCTAAAATACTTGCCGCTAGCGCCTGAGAAGCTACCTGAGCATCTAAAATTGCTTGAGCTTCGATTGACTGCGCGAGAGCGTTATCTATATTTACCAAAGCTTGAGCATCAGAAGCCGCCAAAATAGCTGCTGACAAATCAAGAGCCGCTTTTTCTTCTGCCACTACACTTTCTGCTAATGCTTCTGCTGTGGTTTGAGACTCTGCGGATTGGAATGCGCTTCTAGCTGCTTCTGCATTGCTTACAGCAAGACCAAGAGCAACAACAGACTCGTCAATGCTTAAAGAAGAATCAAGAACTCCGTTCAGAGCGTTTATCTGCTCTTGAGCATTATTTTCGATAGCGTCTAATGAAGCTATTGTTTCTTCTTCTATGCTTAAAGATTCTTCGGCTGTCTTTTGTATGTTTGACGTGTCTATAGATGTTTTTAAGAAGTCTCTTTGGTAGTCAACAAAAGAACTAAATAAGCCCTCCGAGGGTTGAGAAACAATAGACAAAGCATCTGCTAGCTTCTGCTCTGAAAACACTTCTCCGTCCGCAGCTCTGCTTACTACATCTCTAGCTGAAGCTCTATCAATACCAGAAGTAAGTGCGTTACCAGCTCTCAAAGATGATCTAGCTGATCGCGAGGCCGATATAGTTTGATTAAGCTCTGATATCTTTTGTTGGGCTGCTGATCTTTCTATATCTATCGCTTTTCTAACCGAGTCAAAAGCATCTCCAGCCATTGATAAAGCTAAGCTGTTAGCGTCTTGAAGGCCTCTAAATCTGTTATCTTTAGCTTCTTTTTCTAGTCTAGCCTCATTATCCGTTTGATCTTTAATCAATCTATCTCTAGTAGAAATAGCGTCACGTAAGTCGCTAAGTCTTGTACTAACAGCTTCTTGCTCTATTCTGGCTATCTCTGCCGCTGCTTGATTTGCTACCGCAATCCTTTCACTTTCTAAATCTTTTAAGCTAGATAACGCAGCTTGCAGTGCGTCAAATCTTGTGCTAACAGCTTCTTTTTCAATTCTAACAATTTCTGCTGCTGCTTGGCTTTCTCTAGCTATTTGATCTTGTATTAGCCTTTCACGTATAGAGATAGAATCTTGTAGGTCGCTTAGTCTTGTGCTAACAGCCTGCTGCTCAATTCTAGCAATCTCTTGTGCGGCTTGATTTTCTCGCGCCAGCTGATCTTGTATCAGTGCATCGCGTATAGAGATAGAGTCTTGTAGATCGCTTAGTCTTGAGTCAACAGCTTCTTGCTCTATAGCTAGTAACGATGAGGCTAGTTCTCTTGCAGATTCTAGCCTCTGCTGGTCTTGGTCGGCAATAATAGCCGCATTGTTTGCCACGGCATCTCGCAGAACACCTTCTGCTAAATCTGATGCTGATTGAGCTATTTTCAAAGCATCATCAGCCGCTTTTTCTTCAAAAGCAAGCCTGCTTAATATTGACTTCTGCGCTCTTTCAAATGCCTTTGCTTGATCTTCGGCTGCTTTTAAGGCTAGCTTTACAACTTCTTCTGCTGCTTTTTCTGCTATCTTTAAAGCGTCTGCCGCTGCTTTTTGCGCTATTTCTGCCGCTTCTTGCTCTGCTTCTGCTGCTTGGTCTGCTGCCGACGCAACGAACAATAAAGCACCTTGCAATCCTAAAGCAGATTGCAATGCCTGCCTGCCTGCTTCGGTCTGAGTATCAAGCGCTTCTATATAAGCTCGAAACTCTGGTACTGTATCTAGGGCTGCATCGCCAACAAGACCTACTGATCCATTGAAAACATCTAGCTCAGACTGTGCGCTACTTAATGCTGCTTCAAAGCGTTCTTCTTCGCTGAAAAAGTTTTGGTAATATGCGCCCTGCGCTTGCTGCAACCCTGCAAAAGCCTGAACAACACTCTGCTCGTCTGTTTTTATCTGATCTAGAAATGCAACTGTCGACTCAAGATTTCCGTCAAATAAATCGATCAACGGCCCGCCAGACTTCATGCCTTCGTTGATAGCCACTAGCGATGCTGTATATTGCAGTGAAGCGATACCTACCAAATCAGTAGCGTTCGTTAGCTTCGCAAAAACAGGGTCAAGCTCGCCAAGTATTACGCCTAGTCTTGCTGCTACAAAGTTATTAGCTGCCTCGTCTGGGTCTTCACTCCTAAAGTCCGCGCTAGCAACTCCTGTCGTAATCCTGCTTATCTGGCCTGCATCTAAAGTACTAGCAATAGCTGACTCTAAGCCGCTTATCGTTTCCAAAACAGGCCTCAAAGACGCTACAATGTCTTTGTCGTCTGATCTACCAGCAAAAACTTTAAACAAGGTTTCGCCAAACTCGTTGACTATGGCTGTTGTATTTCTTTGGTCGAAACGTTCTTCATCAGTTGTCTGACTGGTAAAGCTAAAGCTTGTTTTATCTTTAGAGCCTCCAAATAACCCTCCTAAAGCAGTGCCAAGAAAAGAACCGACTGCGCCGCCAATGCCGGGCAATAAGAAGTTTCCAAGACCTCCTCCTAATACAGATAAAGCGCTGTCAGTTAAAGCGTTGCCAGAACCAAGGCCAAGCAAGTTAGCAGCGAAGCCTCCTATGCCGGCGCTAGTACTAAGCCCCCCGCTTAAAAAGTCTCCCGCACCTGATAAGCCTATGTTAGCAGGGCCAATAAATCCACTTGGTAGTGATTGCGCGCTTGACAGGCCAATGGACTGCCCAAAGCCGCTAGTAGCAAAACTGCCAAATCCAGTTTGAAGGCTATTGGTATCGTTAAACAAGCTACTAGCTATGCTCGCTATATCACCAATACCGCCCGCACTTGCTCCACTAGCTCCGCCAACTGATCCAGCCGAGCCAGCAGGCCCAAGACCTACAGATATAAGCAATGGATTAACAAAAGCCTTCTGCAATAGCGTTTTAGCTAAGTCGCCAAGAATATTATCTAAACTTTTAGCTCCTGAAGCTAGATCCGTTATATTATCAGACCATGACTCGAATGTTTTTTGTTGCTGATCTTCTATGTCTTTTAGGGCGTCTTGAGTGGCTTTGTATGCTTCTTTAGCGTCAAGTATCGCTTCGGCTTCTTTTTTTACTAAAGATATTAGATTTTCTTTATCTGGCAAACTTGACTTTTCAATGGCAGCGATAGCCGACTTTGTTTTTCTATAGAGCTTTAACTCTCTCTCGCTTAAGCCGATAGCTTTTGCTTCGTCTTTTAATGCTTGTATCGCTGCTAAGGCTGCTTTGTTAGCATTATTTCTTGATTTTGTGTTCTTTTCGTTCGTGCCAGTCCCGAATTTGACGACTGTATTTAGTTTTTTGAACTCTTCTTTTAATCTTTGTATATTTTCAGTGCTTTTAATTGAAGAACTTAATGAAAGCTGTATGCTTTTTTGTTGAATACTAATCAACGCATCAAGAACGCCCGCTTCTTTTTCTAAAGAAGTTATTTCTAACCTATCCGCTATTGCTGTCCTTGAAGAGACATCAAATGCCTCTTTTTTAATTTTAAGCAACTCAATCAGAGACTCTGATTCAATTGCGTACCCTTCCACAATAGACTTAGAAGCCGAAACCTGAGCATCAGCGCTAGCAACTGCTGCCTCAGCGGTTGTTATAGCAAACTTAAGAGATTCTTTGTTAACCTTTCCTATTATTTTGCCTTGATCTGCATAAACTATAGAGGTTTCTGCAACTGAGGAGGATAGATCGTCTGTTGCTTTTTCCGCCTCTTCTGTTACTCCTACATAAATACCAAGAGCAACTATAGCAAGACCAATACCGTTAACTATTAGTGTTATGCCGCCTGAAGCAGCGGCAGTAGCGGCAGTAAAAGCAATAGTAGCAACGGTTGCTATCCCAGCCGCAACCTGCACTGTAATATAAGCAGCACCAAGAGTGGCTAGTATTTTTGCAAACTTTGAAATAGTATCTAAGTTTTCAGACAAGAAAACTAAAGAGTCTCCAAGGCTTTTTACAGCGTTTTGTATGCTTTCGTTTCCGCCAACAAACTCAGTTACGTTATCGTTAGCTTCTTTAAGCCTCTGTCCGTAAGTTTCTACAGCTTTAGAAAACTCATTATTAATAACACTAGCCTGAGCCTCTAGAGATTCAACAATAACTCTAGCTGTTATTTTGCCTTCTGCTGCAAATTTTCTTAAATCCCCTTCGGCTGTATTAGTGGCTGCTGATATAGCTCTTAATATCGCGGGAGCTTGCTCAGCAACAGAGTTGAATTCGTCTCCGCGTAAAACACCAGAAGCTAATCCTTGTGCAAGCTGTCGGATAGCATTATCTGCTTCTATAGCAGTAGCCCCAGAAGCGGCAAAACTTTTATTGATCGTTTTTGTTATATCAACAAGCTGTGTCTGAGATAATCCAAGCTCTCTAGAAGACCTTGTGAGTTTGGAGTATAAAATAGCTGTCCCAGAAAACCCCGTTCTAGTCTCTTGAGCTGCATCTCTTAGCTGTCTAGTGGTGTCTGTTAGCTCTTTTGTGCCTTCTGTTACCTGTCTAATGCTGTTTTGAGCGTTTGTCCATGCGTCGGCATACGCTATGACCGAAGAGACTGACAAAGCAGCAGTAAGCGAGATTAGAGCAGACGTCAAAATCCTTGTAGACGCTGATGCGCTACTTACAGAGGAGTTTAGTCCGTTTATCTGCGTGGATTGGCTTGATGCTGACGAGCCTATAGTTCCCATATTAGAGGATAGGCCAGCAGAAGCGGCTGAAGCTTGCGTTAAACTTCTGGTTAGATCATCAATATTACGCCTTGCCCTGCTTGCGTCTACGTTGATTATTACATTTTCGCTAAAAGCCATTGACAACACCTAATTAGTAGTATAATGTATCTATTTTAACATAGAAGGTGATCTATGAAACTGCTCAATACTACCATGATAACCCTATGCGTTTTCGCTTGCGGCTCTGTTTTTGCTGACAATAAGGGAGATATAAATACAAAAATACATATAGCTGAAAGGAATAACATAGAGCTAGGGTCTATTAAGATAATCAACGAGACATTGCTTCCTGACGGGGCTGTCGTCCAGCTAGGGACTTTTAAGGCTGATCATAGATTCGTTATAGTAAAGAAAAACGGAAAGGTATACGGATATTTGCAGGATAAAGATGTGGACGTAAACCTAGTAAAAGCTATACCAGAAATGCTAAAAGCAAAGCCCGTCAATTAACTACTTGACAGACTTCGGTACGTTATTTGGATGGTTAAGAAAATCTATATCCATAACATCGAGAATTCTAATTAAATGATTCCGATCAGTAATAGGTCTTACTAATTCAATAGCGTCTATGATACTACTGTCGGATATTTGGCTTAAGAAAAAAGGCGGGCTGCATCCTTGCAATAACAGCCTGTCTCTTTTACCGCTGCATCTATTAAAAACCTCTAGCGCCTCTTCAACAGCGAATGAAACCAAAGGGCGAATAGTCGCCCCTTTTCTCATCATCTCAACCTTTTCTCTCGCCTTTAGTTCCATTGAGCCATAGGCTATATTCCAAGCTATTAAGGCTTTCCCGCTTTGATATCCTCTTGAATCAGCTGCTCGCGGTAGTTGGAATCTTCGATTGCAAACTTGTAAATCAAGTCTAAAACATCGCCATCTTTTTGGCCGTAGTTAGGCGTTGATTCTTTTAGAATTTCACGGAACGAGGAATTAAACGCAATTAAATCATCAGCGTTAATGCTATCGGCAGACTTTTTAAACTCGTCATAGGATAGCGCCATAATCCAAATAGGGTCTATAATAGCAGACTCCCACGTATCATCAGACATTATTTCTTGTCTAATTGATTCGTTCATAGCCTTAACTTTGCCTTTGTAAACAACCTTGGCTGTTTTGGTTTTCAGTAAAGAACCTAATGCAGTTGTGGCTTTTTTGCGGTAATCGCTTTTTTCTAAAGATCCGTAATACTCAATCATTTCTTCTTGAGTGGCGCGATGAACTTCTACTTTATCACCATCAACATCAAATGTTTTTGAACCAAAGTGAGTGGTATTGTGAACAAAATACTGCTGAAACATACCCCAAGTCATATTGTCAATTGAGTTAATAAGCTTATCAACCGTAAACGCTCGCTTGGTATCTAGCAATTTAGTCACGTCTGTTTTGTCGTTATTTAGTTTTTGCAACTCTCTGCGCAGCTCGTTACTTAAGCGATTGACTTTAAAAGTCATTCCGCTTACTTCAAATGTTTGCGATTCGTTGCTAATTTTTGATCCGAAAGCCATGTAGTATTCCTCGTTTATTATGTAGTGGTGGGTATTGTAGCATAGTGTGATTTGCGCTTGCGCATGAGGAAACAACAAGGTATAGTAAGACAACAATCGCAATGTTTAATTAAAAAGGACTAAGAATATGTTTGTAAAATACCCAAGTATAGACAACCTAAGAACGGTTATTAAAGAGCAAAAAAAGTTTAACCCTTTAAGTTTGAGCAAAACAATCTCACTTGAAGGCACAACAAAAATACACGGCACTAACGCCGGGGTAACTGTTGATTTGGTTAGAAACTGTAGCTTTCAGTCAAGAAATAGAATTTTATCGGTAGATGATGATAACTTTGGGTTTGCAAGCTTCGCAAGCGGAAATCAAGATTTTTTTAAGAGGATGGCTGATAGAGTTGATTACAAAGATTTTGATAATGTTACATTTTTTGGAGAATGGTGTGGAGGAAATATACAAAAAAACATAGGCATCAGCGGAATGGAAAAGGCTTTTGTTGTTTTTTCTGTCGTGTTATCAAAAAATGATGATGAGCAAAAAGAATTTATTGACATTGAATTCGTAAAATCATGCTTTGATATTAGAGTTTTTAATGTTCGTGACTTCGGGGTGTTTTGTGTCGATCTTGTTATGAACAATACTGATAGTTTGATGGCTGTGGAGCAGCTTACGTCAGATTTAGAAAAAAACTGCCCTGTTGCGCTCCAGTTAAATCCAAGCGGAAATATGATAGGCGAAGGGATAGTATGGTCTTCTCAAGACGGTAGAGTTAGATTTAAGCAGAAAGGTGAAAAACATGCAATTGCTGGATCATCACCAAAAGTAAAAATTGAGGCGCCTATAACTGGCGAGGCTGAAATTGCTGTTAATTGTTTTTTAGATCAGGCCGTTAGTTTAGATAGGCTTAAGCAATCTGCTGATTATCTTCTAGAAATGGGTTTTGATTTTACAACAAAAAACACGGGCAATTATATCAAATGGATGAACAAAGACGTATTAAAAGAGCTTAGATTTGAAATTGACGATATTAAAGAAAAACACGGCATAGAGTGGAAATACCTGTGTAAAATAATCACAAACGTGTCTAAAGAGCATTTCAATAACTTATAGTTATATTGGAGTATTGTGGCGGGAATAAAAAAGCCCCACCCGAAGGCGAGGCAATGGCTTTGCTAATCGTTATGCGGCTATATAGTGAACCGTTACAGTCTTAGCGGTTGTATCGCTTTTCTCTGCGCCAAACGTTCCAGAGTTCTGGAATATCTCGCCGTTACCGTTGTTAGCTTGCGGTAATGCTGTATATAGAGCTTGAGGAAAATCAAACACTAATACATTGCCGTCAGCATCGGTTATCTGCATTCCAATGTTGAATCGTGTATTGTTCAAGAAACGCTGCTTTTCTGTATCATCGCTTGCAATAGAAGTAAGAGATCCATTAACCGAAATAGGATTGTGTTGTAGAGTTCCTGCGCCTTCTAGCCCAATGATATTAATACCAGACAATCCATTATCTAGCGTAAAGCTGGTATCAAGGTAGTTCAAGGTAGTTACAACGGCTGGAGCACCTTCAAACCAGTATGATACATCAGTCACTGAGGATGTAATATCAGCAGAAGAAGCGGCTGTATCTGTAGCGCCCGCAATCTGGCCTGTTCCCGCAACCTGATTTAGACCAACAGTTGTGTAGCTGATAGTAACTAAAGACGATGCCGTAATGTTAACAGCGAAGTTGCCGAACTGAACGCCTTGGTATGTTTCAAAAACAGTTCCGCCAGCATAAGGTTTGCGCTTCTGGATACCAAACGCTGATTGAGCAATTCCAGAGCTTAAACGCGAACCTTTGATAGTGATGGTTGCAGAGGCTGTTTCTGTTGAGTTTGGAGCTGGGCTAGTCGCGATAACGCCAACTGCTGAAGCTGTAACTTTGAAAACGCGGTTGTCTGTAGTATCCGTTAATCCGCCAAGCTTAATGTAATCACCTACAGCCACAGAGCCAAAGCCGTTAGCTGAGTCTGTAAAGCCTGTTGCGGTAGCTGCAATAGTTGTAGCTGAGATAGCTAAATCTGCACTAAAAGAACCGCGCAAAACTGACGCTAAAATCAATCGAGTTGGTAGATCTGCAATCGGAAACTCATCATCAAACGAGCCTTGAACAGATGAAGCAGTAGGTGCGTATTTTGGCGCTTGCCCAGTACTATCAATCTCGTTCGACTGAGTAAGCTCGCGGCTTTTATCGAAATCGCCATTAACTCGGCGCATTTCCTGCCAAGCTGGGGTTGATGGAAGGCCGGATGTTGCAGTTGTTTGTGGTACTAGGTGAAACGATACTTCGTTACCATTCATGGTTTAAACCTCTTAAATTAATTGTGCGCACATGTTATATTATAACATAACGCATAAAGTGATCTTGGATCATGCCGCTACGTAGTAACGATATTCATAGTTGTATGTTATATAAACAGTTAGCCAGTTATCATCAACTCCTGCGTCTGGATTGCTCACACGCTTTGGTATTTGCGTGTCGAGATGAATAGAAGTGGTTGATGTAGGTTTAAACACCGTAAATAGCATAAACGAATCTATGTGATTCTCGATAGTTGCCACATCTTGATAATTATAGATAGCAGTACTTCTAGCGGTTGTTTTAGGAATATTTACCGTAACAACAACAGAGAAAGGCTGTCTTTTTTGATTGCCGCCGATAGGTCCTATTGTGCCGTTAGATGTTGCCCCAACGTTAGTTCGAAGCTTTAACCAAGGCGTCTCAGAGGGCTGGTTTGCAGGAACGCCACCTAAGCCTATCAACCCTAAGCCCGTCCTATCAACAGGATAGCTGTAGTCGTAGCTGTCAGAGAATATCTTTTCTATCGGCTGTATGTATTGCATTTCATTCCCTAAGTTGCTGCTAGCGCTTCACGTATGGCTAAAATAGCGGTTGAGTCTTGTTCGTTCCAAGGCGGAAAATAATCCGTGTTATTCACAATCGCGATAAATTCGTTGTTTCTAGCCAAGCTGAATTTTGATATATTAGAGGCTCCACGCTGACGCGCTGCGTTGGTATTTGCAGACAGTCGCGCATATGTCTTTCTATTGCCTGTTTCTATGGCGTCACGGTCTGCTGTTGATATAGTGTCTACAGTAGCTTCCCAATTATTCTTTGTCTTACCCGTATCAAGTCGACTATGTTCTATCGCGCCTTTGTGTATGTTTACAGCAACCTTCTGAACATGACCGCTAACGTTTTCAGTTAACCCGTTTATCAGTGATGTAAAGTTAAATGTACCTGCTGCCATTAGCCACCTCTCAAATGAATTTTGTAAGCTACGCCACCGCCTGCGTTTCCGCCTGCTTTGTCGTCTCCTAATTCAATGACGCTGTACTCTTCACTTGCTATAACAGGGCGGTCGTCTTTGATTGGCTTGTAACCTAGTGCCGATTGCTTAACAATAAATACAGAGTCGCCCGCTACCCACTCTTTGAATTCTTTTTCATTAGATCCGACAATCCAGCCTTCCGCTGTGTAAACCGTCGGCAAATCGCCCGTCATTTTGCCCGTTGCAGGATCAAATACCCGCGCACCTTGGATGTTAAACGTGATTGTATGTTGAGCTGAACCAAACGCATCAGCAGCCGCTAAATCGTCGAATAGCTCCTCAAAATCCGAGAGAATTGTCATTAGCCTTTGCCCATAATAGTTACGCCGTATCCGTTTCTTGCCCCGCCGTCGATAAGAGGTGAAAGCACTCGAAGTACTTCATCAGGAATAGTGTATTTCATTTGGGTGGCTACAGCGGTAGGCGCAGCGTACTTAAACGTGCCTACGCCTTGAAGCGTCTTCTCTGTGATAGGGCCTTGCGATTGAGTTTTTATTTCTAGGTTACGGTCTGTCTTCTGAATGTAATAAGCAAATAACGCTGTAGCCCTAGCGAGAATATCAGGGTATATTGTTGTTATGAAGTCAACGCCTGTGCGTGGGTTCGTTACCTTATCGCGAGGAAAATATAAAGCATTCGCCGCATTGGTTATAGTGCCTAGATATCGCGTTTGGTATGTGTCGTTAAGTATACTAGTGGCAGAGATCAAAGACCTGTCCTGCTCAGCGTCCACAGTAGAGTAATCCTGCTTGTACGGATCTGCTGCCCATACTAGAATGGCGTCAGCGTTTGATATGTAGCTATTTGCGGTGGGTGATATTATCGCGTCGACCATTACATTATCCTGATTAGTTGATAATGTATTATAGCATGGTGGAATTTGTAGAATGATAGACGAAAAAAAGCACCGCCTCTTATGCTTTCGCTGGACAATGCTGTTGGTTGTGGGTATTTTATCACGTGTTTAGATAACTAAAGGGCCGGGCTTGTACAATAGAAAATAAGGAACTTTGTACTCTGAAATTCCGCCTTTCATTGTAGCTATACAGTGCTCCATAATCATACGACTAAAATGCCCTTGCTTTATTTCTTTTGCTTTGTTTCCTACCTGAAAAACAGGAGAATTACTGTAATAAGAATTTGAAGATACTGCGTCATTATAAGCGTCGTTTTCTGTGTATTTCATGTCTTTATGAGAATGCTTTATGATTGGGCGTCCGTGTTCTTTAGTCATTTCAATCCATTCTTTTTATAATTTATTGTATCTTGGTTGTATTTAAAATTCTATATGTAATTAAGGAGCTGGCAGGCTCCTTTTAATTTTAACCAACAAACCGTTTCGGAGGGTAGGCTAAATTTCAAATTCTAATATAAGTATATCACGTCAATCTTTATGTACTGTAACGACATACGATTTGATATCGCATTCTAATCTAGCCTGAACATAAGCTGCTTTAATTTTCTTCATTGCTTCTAATTTTGCAAGCTTAGCTTTTGTCATTATCATAACCCGTCCATTTCGTTATTACTTGATCCGCCGCCGATATGCTTACATCCGCTGCCGCCGCCGATTTTGCCGCTACCATCGGGCCATTTCCAGCCTGTGAATTCGTTTTTCATATTAAAATCCTCTTAATGGGTGCGATTTCTCGCTCAGTAATTTCCGCTTACGCCATGCGGAGCGCTTTGGTGGCTATTGCCTTGCGCCGTGTTGCTTATGTAGTGGCTTGAATCAGTGGTCAGCTACAAGCTATCTCTATTTTACTTTACACGCATTGCGCAAGCAATCTTATTACAGTTAGTCGACACCCTATTTCTAGTCGAGGTCAGTATCTTGTTGTTTGCAAGATCAGTATACGCTATTATAATGACCTTGCAAGTCTTTATGTGAATATAGAAGTTAATGAAATATCTGGGGCGGTTGCTGTTCCTATCGCGTTGTTATTAGCCGCTCCTTGCACCATAGTCATACCAATGCCGTTAGCGAACGCCAAGCCACTAGCTGGCAAAGGATAACCAATTGTCCCAGCTGCTGGCATACTAAGCACGATAACAGGAACGCCTACACCAGCTACGGGCGCAACGGCAGTATCGTATATTTTCACATGCCTAGCGGTAGCCGCGTAGTTGGTCATAACTATGGTGCTCAATACGCACGCCTGCCCTCTAATTACACGAGAATTTACGTCGACTGCTCCTGCTAGAGCTGCGTAGAAATCCGTTAGCAGTGTAACGTTAGGATCGGCCACTACCGCAACTTTACCAACAAAATTAGCGCCTGCTGCTAGTGAAACAGGATCATCAGTACCGATAGATACACGCTGAGTACCTGCATCGACCAGTCCAGAACCCATTGAAACCGCAACGCCACCAATTTTAGCTAGATTATCTATTGATCCGATAACGTTCGCGCCCGCTGGGATAGGTGCGTTAAAGTTTACTGCAATAGCGCCTCTTGAGAAATTAAGGCCAACAGTAACGTTTACACCAACTCCACCAACCGCCCTAACACGAAAATACGAAAGACCTGTGGCGTTTCCTGTAAACTCACCCTCAGTGGTAGCAAAATAGCTTAGCGGGCTGCCTGTCAAGCCTCTTTGAAGCGATGTCAAGCTAACCCAGTTCTCGTCAATACCGTCGGTCGATCCTGTAGACCCCTCAAAGTAGAAAGAAGCGCCTCCTAATGTTCCAGCTATTTCAACAACCCAAGTAGATAGGGCTGAGTTACCCGGCGCGGCAAAGAATGAATTTACACTAGGTGTTCCAGTCAGAAGAGAGCCATCGTGCGTAGGTGCTGCCAGCGCGGTATCTGAGGCAGTTATTGTGCCCGCCACATAAGAGACGCCAGTGCTAACATTAACCGTTCCGATAACCTTGGTAGTCTCGGCGGCTAGTGTTACCACACCTATCTGCCCAACAGAATTAAGGCTTTTATCTTCTTTGTGACCATAGGCTGTGCAATTCACTGTTCCAGACGTAAAGGCTGTTACTCTAGCTCTAAAGTATTTGTATACGACAGGAATATTATATAAGCCGTTTGCTGTTGTTTCAGAATTATAAGGCGTGGTTAATGACGTGGCATCTTGAGCTACTATGTCGTAGAAAGTGCCGTTATCATTTGATCCCTGAAACGTAACCGTTCCCGCCCAGACTCCCGTAAGCTGTAATGAGATTGACTTGTATTCAGTAACATCGGTTGAGCTTATTATGTCGTTATCTTGAGCTGTAACAGGAAAGCATGTGATAGCTACTGGGATCTCTTTTGTCCCCTCTATGCCGTCACTATTGTATAGCGTTACTCTTGCCGCTTTACTTACTGCGTCAACGGTTTGCAAATCACTACCAGCACCGCTTTTTAGTTCTACTGCCATTTTGTATTGCTCCTAATATAAGATCCAGTTTATTGTATAAGTGCCGTTAGCTGGTGCGTTGTCCATCATGCCTGTAATTGTAAAGCCGACGCCCGCGACCATATCCTGAACTTGTAATCGTATCGGATCATATAACAGATCAGAGACAGAGTGTTTGGCTGTTGCTTCAATTCTAAGTGAAGCTGTAGCGAATGATGTAAGCTCGGCTAATGAAATGCCGGTGACTATCGTAGAGGCTTCCATAGCGCCCGCGCCGAAATCTAAAGTAGCAACGCCTTGCACGTAAGGTGTTCTTGATATAGACAAAGCGTTAGCTGTAATAGTAGTAGCTGGGCCGCTAACTATATTAACTTCTACAGCGCTTGTTGAAGCCGTTACTGTTGTTACTATAGGCGTGACTATTATTGTAGTAGCCATTATCTAGTTGTTCCAGCGTTAACCGTCACTTTTCCTTGTACTATCCGACTAACAGCCGCATCAGCAGCGGTGAATATCTCAAGGTCGTATCGATAGTCGCCAGCGTCAATAACATTGCTATCAGCATTGGGTAATGACATTTGAATTTTACCTTCTGCGGCATTAGATACAACGCAAATGAAAGCAGCAGACACGTCGCTAGATGTTTGTATTTTTCTTATTTGCGATCTAGCAGAGTAGTTTGTCAAATCTTTAGCAACTCCGTCAACTTTTACTTGGAATTCTACGCCAAAGTCAGACCCTTGATCGATTGCTATATCGTAAACACCAGCGCTCATTTGTGAGTCCTTTAGTTTTATAGGGCTGATCGCCGTATATTTATATAGGAATTATATCACATTTGAAGGGGGGTAAAAAGGAGGGAATATGGTATTGTGTAATACACTCTAGGCTACCATGACGGGAGTCGAACCCGTAGCAAACTTCTATGATACAAGCTTCTCTTGCCAATAATACATCATGGTCTTTATTTTTGTCGAATGTAGCACGACCCTGCTCTAAGCGGTCAAGAGTAGGGCGTGCTTGCTGTTGCGGATGGCGGACATACCCATCACCTTCTACGGTCTACACCATTGGACTATCCTCGGTTGTATTTCGGCACTGTTTGCGTTGATGTTTCTTTGTAAGTGGTGGTATATTAGCACACCAGACTTGCGTGTCAACTACTTTGCACGCATTTGTCTATATTCTTTTTCCGCTTCTTCTTTGGTCATTGGATCGACCCATCTAGATTGTCGTTTCATTAGCCAAATAACTACTGCTTTTCTACTTCCGAAATAAATAAACTTCCGATCACTTATGTCGTAACTACAATACTGCTTTCTATACATCTTACCATTAGGGAAGTCAAACGTGTTACGCCTAAATGCTCGGTTAAACTTGCGCTTCATATATGGACGGCTATCGCACCAAGCTACAGCTTTCTTATAACTCCTGCTCATTGCTGTTGACCTCCCTTAAGAATGCATATATAGTATAAACCATAACTTATAGGGAGACAACGAAATGAAAACCAAGTGGATTAAAACACAACAAGCATTACCAATAGATGAGCAAGTAGTTTTAGCTGCTTATATAGACGAGGACAACGACCTATGCTATGTAGTAGCACAAATACTGTTTCATTTCATGGGTGATGACGAGCCGCCTGTATGGGTATGCTTTGAAGATGAAGAAGATATACACAGAGTTGTAGCTTGGCAGGAGATTGAAGCTTTTGATTTGCAACAAGGAGACAACAAATGACACATACAGTAGCAAGCATATTGGAAACGAAAACAACCGCGCAGATCGAGTACGTAATATCTAATCTTGCGCCAGAAACAAGCGAGAAGAAGTGCAACATGTGGATTGATGCTTTAGAGCAATCGAAACTAATGCCCGACCCCGTACGCTCTGATGTATGCATTGCCAAGCGCCTAGTCAACAAATACAAGGATGCAAGCCAAAGAGGATTAGACTGTAGCCTTAGCTTTGATCACATGAGATCGATGCTAAATAGCGAAGAATGCAGCTACACAGGTAAGACCGTTGACACTGAGCTTATGTCGATTGAAAGGATTGATAATAAGATTGGTTACACTGATATCAATACCATAATGGTTAGCAAGACCGCTAACAGCCTTAAAAATACGCTGCTAGAGGGTGATAATCCAATGTTTGATTCTCTTAGTGAGTTAGAGGTGTTTGTTGCTGGAATGCGCAAGGCTGGTGTTGTTTAGCTACCAGACCTAGAGTTTGACTTTACAACGTGCTCATAAATTCTATCGATCTTGGCGTTTTGCGTGATATTAGTTTGATGAATATCAGCTGACAACCTGCTAAGATCATCTTTACTTTCAAGTCTCTGGTTCTCAATAGCTGATATCAATTCTTTAATGTTATTTTTATTGTCACCTATCGATATGCCTTGTTGTATGTTAACAAGCTCGTTCTTGGTTACTCTTTTACCCATGTCGAAAAAAGATACCATAGCTACGCCAGCAAAGGTAACGATAGCTAATATCTCTGCCACGTTAACTTGCTTATTTAGTTGCCACCCGTTGCTGCTAGAATCATCAGAACCGCTCATTTAGCGGGCTCTCGTTTAGGTAGGCACGCATAATTAGCATATCTAGGCTGCAACATTATCAGCTTGGCAGATTCCGCATGATTCTTACATTCTTGCTCAGTAGCAAATCCTTCAATTACTTTCACTTGTATATTCCCTTGAGAAGAGTTAAATATCATCCATAATACGAATGTAATTGTGTGCATTTGTCGTCGACCCTCCGTAACGAAAATAGAGCGCAATGTCTTTATGTTGATTATAACACATTGACAGGCTTGAAAACTTATGCGAATATACACGCATCAACCAAGGAGAATTATTATGAATATATTTTACACGAACGAATGCCCTATCATATCAGCCGCCGAGCATTGCCATAAACACAGAATTAAAATGATCTTAGAGTACGCTCAAATGCTTTCTACTTCTCACCATGTTTTAGGTGGCGAAGTGCCGGAACTTGCTTACAAAAAGACACATCAAAACCACCCTAGCAGCGTATGGTGCAGAGCTAGCGCGGCTAACTATGAATGGGTTTGGTTGTGTGCTAAAGAACTGTGCGAGCTTTACACTAAACATTCTGGCAAGACGCACAAGACAGAGGCGGTTATTGATCAGCTTGTCTTTGCCCCTATCAGTATATCGGCCACCGCTATCACCACACCGCCAATTGCCGCTCCCGATGAGTTCAAAGTATTATCGCTAACCGTAGGTATAGCAAAAGCATATCAAGCATACCTAAACGAAAAGTTTGCAGAATGGATTTCTCGCGACAAGCCTTTATCCGTTGTGTTTGATTCAAAACCTGCTTGGGCTTCTTAGATTGTTGTTGACAGATATAAAACAAGCGTGTATTATTATTGAAACTTAATTAACGAGGAAAAGAAAATGACACCATGCGAAGAGAAAGGGTACAAGGTTGGGGATTTGTTTGAGGTGATTAAGAAGGATGAGTATAGTTTGGGGTCTATTGTTAAGCTAACAGAAGATGACGGAAGTGAGTGGCCGTTGTTTGATCTTGTAAAAGGATCGGTATTAAGCACTATTCATCCTAACGATACTGATTTTTATTTAGGTTTTGACGATTTTCTTCCTCTTGCTAGAAAGGATAAGGATCAAGACACAGAACACGTCCTATCGAATATTGAGTTCGTCGAGACAAAAGAAAAAACATACCATCACAAGCCAGTGGACTTGCCAGAGATAGATTTTACCAAAGGCGGATTAATTCCTCAACCCCTAAACCTGATCACAGCAACAGCAGAGCTGGAGAGAATTAACAGCAATCAAGTCGCTATCGACGCCCGCAAGCAAGAGCTTGAATCATATGTTAAAAAAGAAATGGAGCTTGTTGGCGCAACGGTTAGTTTTGGTGGCGATACTGACCCAGAGTCTCTTGCTATTACAGAAGCACATCAGCTTAAAAAGGGTGATGTTATTGAGATTGTTAAGCTTGGGAATGGTGAAGTACGACTAACAGAAGGGCAGAGATACGAATTTGCTGGTATTGACGTAGATGGGTTTATACTTATTAAAGAAAGCGACAACGGATCTGGCAGCTTCCTGTTCAACGACACCACTTGGCGCTTCATAAGCCAGCCATAACAAAAAGGGGCGATTAAGCCCCTTTATTTTGTCTAACTAACACGCAATAAAAAACCCTCACTTGGAGGGCTTGTCTGATTTCTTTGCAGCCACTACGGGCTTGACTTCTTTACCTTTGGCTTCTTCTTCACTTTCAAAATAGAACCCGCTTTCTAAAAGCTCTTTCACATCGACGCTATTAATAACTAAGCGCTCAGCTCCTGAATCTTTTGTGTATAGTGTTTTATTAACTCGCATAATCACCTCAAAATAAGCCCCGCATAACGAGGCTGTGTGCTTTTACTCGATTGGCATCAAGATAGCAGAGAAAGCCAGCGAAGGAGTAGTTCCGCCGATTGTTGCTGTAACTCCAATTCTAGCGCCGTCAACATCTAGCTTCTGAGCAGTGCTGCAATCAATAAGCATAACGTATTGACCGATAGCTGTGATCGTTGGGATAGATGCGATAACAACAGGGTTAGCGCCTGCTGCGTCTGCTGATTGAACAGATAGCACGTAAGTCTCGTCGGCATCAGCTATATCAATAGCTGTAACGTTAATTACAACGGCTACGTTCTTGTTAAATCCATATTCGAAGTCGATAGGAGCGACAACGGTTGTTGCTGTTACTGCTGCTAATCCGTCTGCTCGAATTAGCGTATCAGCACCAGCGTCATATACATAAGACATAATTTTACCTCTAGTTTAAAATAGCGGGCTACGAACCCGCCTAGTGTTGTTACGCTACTACAGCAGCGTTAGTAATGCCTAGCAATCTAGATGCACACTTAGGGCGCATAAGAGCGATGCTCTGTAGCCACTCAACGTTAGTTCGGAAGATAGAACCGTTGTCAAGCAAACCTAAATCTGAAGCTTCTGCATCGCCGTTTTGAATACCAGTTAAGCCAGTTTCGCTTAGCGAAGCTACGTAAATAGAAGTACAAACTGCTGCGCCGCCGTTAGCTGATGCTTCATCAAACGCCAAGATCTGAGTGCCAGTTTCATCTTCATCGATAATCACGATAGGAAGATCACCGTACATTTGAACTCTGCGGCCAAAAGCGTCCTGCTCATAAGTGATAAAACCACCGATTGTAGTTGAGCGCGAAGCTGCTGACAATCTACGCCTGATTGCTTTGTTCATGAAAATGTGCGTTGGGCCATCTACTGCATCGATAGCTTGATCAAGAACAGTTAATGATAAAGCGTTACCGCCCGCTGTTGCGCCTGCGCTAACTAGCTGACCGCCAACTAAACGACGCTGCAAGCCTGAGAACTCACGAACGTTTGCATCAGAGTCGCCTTTGATGAATGTGCGGTTGAAGCTCAATGCCATAGCTTTGATTTTCATTCCGTCTTGTGTATCACGAATGCCTTCGCCATGTGTTTTAACGATAGCGCGATCTACATCACTATTGCCGCCCAATACGTGAAGCTTTTCGTTTTTCTCCTGTAACTGACCAGTTCCTTCTGGGTAGCTCTCGTTGTAACCACGGTAAGAAACCGAACCTAAGTTGCCTTCTTGAATGTAATCGTAAGAACCGCCAGGAATATCTGTGAACGGAAGAACGCTTAAGACAGTGCCCTCGTAGCCTAACGTTTCGATAACGCCAGCTCGGAATACATCGCCAGTATGTGCTTTTGCTGCCTCTAATAGACTTACAGCCATTTGACTCACCTCTAGTTTAAAAAGCGCTATTTGCGCCAGTAGAGGGGAGACTTAATGCTCCCCGTTTGAATTATTTTCGTCGACCAGCTCGCATTTTTTCTGCTGGTGTCATTTTGCTAGGATCTAATTGCCCTTGCTCTGTTGTTCTGCTACTGCCTGATGCACCTCTAAACAAGTAAGGCTTTTTCTTCATCATAGCGTCTAACCAATCTGTTTCACGCATAGGGCCGTCAGCCGTTTGCTGTGGAGTTCCGTTTTCGCCCATAACGATAATACCGCCCTGTGCGTCTAGGCTAAGCTCGTCCATTGCTGAACGCTCAATATCGCCATAAGCTAACGGGTCGATAAGTTCGTTTTTAATCATCGCCATGCCTAGCTTTCGCTTAAGCTCTGAATGCGTAATCTGAACCCCGAACTCTCTTTCTTTATCTTCAAACTTCTTTTGATCACTCAAATGATTTTGTTCGCGCAACATTAAATCGCTTTGCGCTGCTCTTAATCGCTCTGAAACTTCGCCGCCAAACCCGCGCTCATACTCATCTAAACCGCCAGATAGGATTGACTTGAATCGGCTATCCTCAGCAAGTTTTCCATAAGCATCTAAATCAATGCCTTTTATTTTATCTTTGCTTGCTTGAAGCTGGCTTAGAATGTCGTTTCGGTTTGTTTCTAGGCTCTTGTTAGAGTCTGTAACAATCAAGCTTGTTTCGTCTTTGCTGTTCCAGCCTGCGCCTTTAAGCGTTGCTAGTACATCAGCGTTCGTAAAATCAATTTCCATGATCAATATCACCTGTTGGTTTATTGTCGCTAATCTGTTGACTAGCTTTGTTTATTTGTTATAGTATAACACAAGTCTAGCTAACGCCTTCTAGCGCCATTTCATCTTGTATTCTTTGCATTTCTTGAACAATTTCTATATCGTCGGCTAGTATACCTCTACGCTTAAGCTCAGAAAGCATTGTTTCTAAAGATAACTGCTTAGCAATAACCATGTTAGACATATCACTAATAGTTTGGCCGTTAAGCGCAATGTTGAAATCTTTGTTGGCTATAACTGTAAAATCAGGGAGTCGCACATCTGGCATGAATGAAGCTAGCATTTGAATTATCTGCTTAGCAAACGTTTCAACAGCTTCTGCATGAAGCTTTAGCTTGGCGTTAGTGCTGTCTGCATCTAGTGCGCGACCTGTGGCTGTTTCTTTTGCTCCTGACACGGAAACACTAGAACTCATCTGGCTAACGCTCATACGCCTTTCTATAGACTGGATTTGTTCCATGCCTGACTTGTGCGCAGACCCGTTTGTTTCTACCCATTTTGCATCAGCGCCATAAGGAAGGTTTAAATTAACATAGCTTGCTAAGGTTGGGTTTATGTCGCCTTCTAAGTTACCTGAATTCTCGCCCATAGTAGTAATTAGAAAAGGAGTAAGGTAGAAATGACTAGACCAGTTTAGATCGCTATTAACCTGAGTATGCTCAAGGTTCATAAACGCCATATCCTCAAACACAGAGGCAGCATTAAGAGTTGCAAGCTTTCTGCCATACATAACTTCAACAGGAACATGCGTTGTGATTTGTTTCTTGTTCTCGTCAAATCTAGCTATCTTGCCACTATCGAACAGAATGCCGTTATTGTTTTCGTCCATTCTGTAAACTTCGTACTTAGTAGGATAAACAACTCTGACTTGAGTTACTCTATCAGACCCTAAGAAATCATCTTGAATGTCTGCCTCTTCCTGAAAGCGAAGCATAGTAATACGGCCTTGGCTGTCAAAATTAAAGCCTAGCAAGTCGAAATAAGAAACCATTTTGATAAAAGGTCTAGCGCCGGATGATATCTGCTCTGATAGGTTTTCTGAACTTGTTGGATTTGAAAACCCGCCGTAAGCAAGCACCATGCCATAGCCTAAAGATTCATCCGTAGATTTCATGATCCATTCGTTCAGATCAGTGCCTTGCATGTCTACGTTCTTTAATATGGACTCGATCCTTGAGTCAAGCTCTGCGTTATCTGTGGTTTTTATGGAGATAGGATTTTTAAATATTTGACCCGTGGCGTCTGAAATAGCGGTCTTTAAATAAGGGGTGACGTATGTGCGCATCATTCTATTGGCGTACATAGTTTTAGATTCTTTTTCTTCTTTTTGTATATACTCAACAACGGAAGGTTCTGCGTCACCGTTTTTGTTTTCTATACCTTCTCTGATAGAAGCTGTACCATTTAACAAAGCTCGAACAGGTCTGTTCCTGCGCTTCATCTTCTGCACTATTTGAGTTTCTTGATAAATATTGATATCAGCCATAATTCACCTATATTTTAATAGATGAATTATAGCATAGTGATTACTGCCCTTATCTACTCCACAACGGCTTAAAATTACAGCCGATCATTAGCTTTTCCCGAAGGATCATTACATTCTTAGAATCTGTATCTATGCCTATTTTGTTGTCGATGGCAAACCAGCTAATATAGGCAATGTAATTGGCGTCCGAATCGTGGATATGGACTTTTGCAGCTTTATGCGTACAGCCTGCTTTTAACGACACATGCTGAGAAACCTCTTTCGAATCTGAAATACGAATCATCACAGCATCATCTTCCGATATTGTGCAAGTTATATTCGCTACAGGTTGGCCGTATTGTCCTGATCTAATCAGGAAATAGATTGGTTCTGAGGGTGTGAGGATGAGCATTAGATATTCCCCTCTACTACGTTGTAATTCTCAAACATAGACCGTCTATAAAACGGTTTGTCTAATTGATTTTCTAGCATTATGTTCGTCCATTTTAAAAGAATGTTATCGCCTAACGGTGGCGAAATATCGTTATTAACGAAATATTCAAGATTATAATCATTCTCGTAAGTGCTTGCCTCTATCGATCTGTAGTCTTTTTCTAGAACTAATTCTGCTATCTCTGTGATTCTGTCAATAGCGCTATTTATGCTTATCTCTTTGGTGCTTTCAATTCCCATTTTATTTCTCCTCGCGTCTTGCTATTTCTGTTTGTATTTTTATCTCAAGTAGTTTGTCTTTATCTTCCATTTGTCCTTCGCAGTAGTACATATCTGCCCATTCGATAAGTCTTTGAAGCTCTTCTAATGTAAGGTCGTTCATTCTATTTCTCCTTTATGCTTCTTAGTGCTGCTTTAGCGGCAATACCATTTATGCCCATCTCATAAGACCCTATATCACAATTAAATCCATATGCGCTTTCTATCACTCGCCCGTTGGCCGCAAAAAATCTAGCACGATTGTCAATCACTCTATACGAAACTCCGCGAAATTGATATATTCCATTAGCTTTTGTTTTTGCTTTTTCTGAAATCAGCATTTGATTATCTAATGTTAATCCGTATTGTATTGTCATTCTATTTCTCCTTGCTGGCTTTCATACCAGCTCTTCAAATCAACACCAGCCGCTTTCATTAGCATTTGATATATGTAAGTGTTGTAGCAATTGTACTCGTTTAGGTATCTGTCGTCAAGCCCATAATAATCATTTATCCACTTAGCTACTGCGCCCGATCTGCTAACGCCCATGTCGCAATGTATAAGAATAGACGAAGGCTTTTGAGAATAGTCTAAATTCATCCAAGTGTTAATAGTGTTATACATCGCCTCAGCTTTTAGGATATCGAATCCAGACTCATCGCTATCGATATCTAGAAACATGTAGCAATCAGAATCTTCGGCGCGGCCAATCATCGCCAGTTTGTGAACCATTTCATTATGGTCGTTCCAGCATGAAGATATGCTAATCATGTTGCAGTCTTCGCTAGCGTACAGCATGGCTTCTTTGAATGTCTTTCGGTCTGTGAATTGGATGTTCATTCCCCACCTCCACAAACCAAATCAAACGCTTTGCTATCTTCTGCTGTTAATTGTAGTTCGTTGCCTGATAGTAGGAGGTTGTTTATTTTTAGAACACGCTCGCCCATGTCCGTGGTTTCTAGCCATCCCATTGACTCGTCTGAAAAAGGGCGACACCTAGCGATAACAAATGCTGTGTTGTGCTTCCTCGCTGCTTTACGATCTAATACGGATTTAGTGGATAGTCCAAACCAAGTTTTCTTCTTTAGCTGGTAATCTTGATCATTAAAACCGTCAATAGCAGATACAATCTCGCTAGCCGTAATCAGAATCTTGCCCGATTGCTTGTTGGTTGCTATTACCTTTACTGTGCTCATTTCTCTTCTCCTTAATTAGTAATACAAACTCTTAACACCACCATACATGAAAAACACCTCAATGTCATCCATATAAAATGATAATTTGTTCTTTTCTATGCGGTAGGTGTTGAATTGATAAAAGTGCCCGCCCCTAGCTGTTGTTGTTACGTAACTGTTACCTAAAACATTGAACTGAACTTTAACGGGAGGATTTCTTGTCTCGATATAGCAGTCACCATCTGTTGACATCTTGCAGCAATTGCACTTAAAGCCAGATGCTAGCAATTCTTTAAAGAATTCGTCATCTTCATTGTTTTTAACTATTGCTTTTGTTGTCGATCCTATCGATATGCCGATGGTGGTTATGTAAATTAAGCATATAATTATTAAGGCCAACAAGAGCCATGCGTTTATTATCATTTTAATGCCCACCATACAGAGCTTGATGATAAATTAACAACCAACCACCAGCTGGCTACATATTTAAATCTATTAGATGTTCTATAGTTGTTTGATATATCATAGCTCATCATTAAACAAAATCCTATCCAGCTAGCTGTTAGTATGTTTTCTAGTAGTTCCATTTCAATTACTCCAAATCAACGTCATTAAATACACTACAAAGCACACAATCTCAACTATCGCGACCACCCGAGCCGATCTAAGCAACCATTTAGGCCACTGACCTGTTTCGTATCTCAGCGATGTTATCACTTGAATGACAAATATAACCGCCAGTGTTAGTAGTATGTTTTCTATGGTTTGCATGTTAGGCACTCCAAAGATTATAAGTAAACAGCATTACACCAGACACTACTAGCGCTAATATATTAAAGCAAATCACTCTGTACAAAGCTGTTTTATTTCTCCCGTTTAAATACAAATCTACAACTACAAGAATTGCTATCAGCAACCCATAAGTTATTAAGCACTTTATTAATATACCTTCCATTAGTTTATCCCCATTTTTATATTAACTTCAAAATAGTTTCATACCAAATAGATAATAAATACCTACCTGATTCGCTCAATTTTACGCAATCGGCAGAAAAATGCAAGCTTTTTGTGATCTTATTTTTAAGCAGGTTATTTTTTGATCGCTTGTCGGCTTTTGGTCGAAATCAACTAGCATTTATTTTGTTTCATTACATAAACCGCCTAACCAATAGAACTAAAAACACATAAAAGAACATAAAAACACGCGATTTCTGTGCTGTTACTCACGTTAATTTTATGTTTTTTAGCGATGAATTTTTACTTATGGCACACTAACGGCACACCCAAAACTAACGGCACACTTTTTTTGTGCTATTGGTTTTAGTTTCAATTCAATAAGTTAAGTACTTATGGCGCAAAAACACTTATGGAACATAGCCCCCTAAAGTGTGTAAGTGTAAGAGAGTGTAAGAGAGAGTAAAAGAACACTAAGAGGGGGGGGGTGTCTAAGTGTAGAAGTAAAGAATAATAATAATAATATATATACTATATATATTAATAAGTACTATAAGTAATAAAGACTAATAAAGTAAGTACTTACTTACTCTGTAAGCTTAGTCTAACTAAGCATTCATTTTCAGTACAGTAAAAAACCAAGAGCACAAAATTTTGTGCCGTTACTCTCTGTAAGTCCGTTTCTTGTGCCATAAGCCTATTTTAGGGCGTTTCAAGCCTGTTCGATGAAAATACAGCAATAAAACTCAAAGTAGTCTTTTTTTGGTTATTTACCTGTATTTATGAATCAACATGTAATCAACACTAAACTTGCACCTCGTAATTGAAAGCAAAACGCTTTTCTAGCGGTCGCCAGCGTCTTATTAGCTGGTTTTGACTACCTACCTATACAAAGCCTAGGGGTAGGCATAACACGCATCTTACAAGCCGTTTTTACCGCGCAACCTATAATAGTTGAAATTAGGCGTTGACTTATCGAATCACTTCGAGCATACTAGCTGCAATTACATAATAATTATTCAAATAGTTTTTGTGTGAGAGTTAATATAAATAAAGGAAACAAATTATGCTAAACATAATAAAAGACATTCTCAAGTTCAGCGACATTGTATATAAAAACATGAGGCTAAATAGCGATGACTACATACTTGTATCTTCAAGTAATCAGTGCGTAATGATAGGGAGCAACGAGATCACTGTAACGGACAATAACTTCGATTGCATTATTGACGACAAATACACTCGCGTCGAGTTGATCAGCGAAAGCTTGGCTTTCTTCAGTGACGACAAGCACGTTTGGACTATTTGGTTTAGTGATCTTGAAGGGGAAGTAAAATGAAATTACCAGAACGAATAGACAGAGATTACCTGTTTCAATTTAAATTTAGCGATGACAACATAACAGCGGTCGCAGCAGGTTTCGAATACCCGTTGCCTGATGTTCTTTTGTCTATCAAAACATGTGATGACTTCCTTTTAACCAAGCGAGACGTAATAGTCTTGGCTAAATCAATGGGCGTTGTTGGGAGTGATTTATGAAAATGTCAGAAGAGTTTGATTTGCCAGTTAACGATAGCGATTATGAGCAGCTGATAGCAAGCCAGTCAAACTGCGGATATGAGCATCTAGCTATACAAGAAGCAAAAGCTATAGCTCATGCCATTAACTGCCACGACGAGCTGGTTAACGCGTTAGAAGATGTTGCAGAAGTAATGAACGGGATTCTAGAGGACGTATCTGTGATTAACGTGTACGGACATTTTGATTTTGAATATCTGAATGAGCTTGAGTCATTGATAACCAAAGCCAAAGGGCATCAACAATGAAAGAGATGATTCAAAAAGCCCTACGATGCGCGTCAATGGGAGCATTTTGCGTTGGCGTGATTTCGTTCGCTGTATGTGGAGTATGGGTTATTGGCTTGTTTATTTTCCCAAATAATAATGATATTTCTATTGCGTTTCTGTCATTTGTTAAGTCGTTAATTGTAATAATTGTTTCTGCATCATACCTATACTACTACGCTAACTACTTGGAGCCTAAGCAATGAGCCTACTAAACCAAACCCCAGAACAACGCGCCGATGCACTTGCAAAAGCCAAAGCAGCCCGTGAGCTACTCAAGGCAAATGCCCACAAGTACAAGCAAGACTTCGTAGACCTTCCATACTGGCGAACGCTAGCGACCAAATATAAGATTACAATGCCAACCTACTATCAGCCAGCAGACGCTAAACAGGTGCGTAAATGCCTTAAGAAGCTAGGCAAGGGCAGCGAGTGGCTTAGCGACAACATGGGGCTAGTTAACGCTGGGAAGTTCTTTGAGATGAATCCGACGTGGCCGGCCTATGCTTTTATGGGACTGTGCTTGGAGCAGGTTGAGGAGGAGGCAAATAGTGCTTGACACCGCTAAGCAATTCAAAGATAATAGCACCATCTACTTAGGAGAACACCACATGCTAAACAACATCAAACAAGCACTAAACGAGAAAGGCTTTAAATACAAGATAGACCAGTTCGGGTTTATTTGTCTAAGCAATGATGACGTATCTGTATGTATAGCAAATAGCTTTATCACAATCGTGGATAACAATCTTGATTCAGTACATATGGAATACGATAACTACACAATAGACGATAATTTAATTACGCTCTTAAGCGAAGGTACGTTTGCTTATAGCTTTAGGATGGTGAGAGCATGAAAACAGACTACGAGATCAATTGCGAGGTGGCTAATAAGCTTGGGTATACATCAGCAGGAAGCAAGACTGGTAGTAGCTCTGTTTTCGTGCATGATAAAAAAGGAATTCGCCCATACGACTGGGTTAATCGTCCTGATCATTACATAACTCTAGTCATTGAGTACGAGATAGAAATAAACTTTTCAGACGCGCATATGGTGTGGTGTAATTGGGATGGAGAATCAAGCAGCCGATCTTTCGGTGAAGACTTTAACAAAACAGAAATCGGTCAAGCAGTCTGTCAAGCTTTCTTATTGATGAAGATCGAATCTGCATGACCACCCACCAATTCCTACAAACCAGCGCAGAGTATTTCTCTAGCGCTAAGACTAGTAAATAGGTTGATATTATGAGCCACATTCGAATAACCGAAAGAGAATATTTGACCTTGGTAGAATGCGCAGACACTTGCGACGCCATAGGGGGAGAGTTGTCGCATGAAGCATCAGAGGCACAAAAAAGCATTAAAGCAATAAACAAGCGAAACTCTATCAAACTGACAGAAAGACAAGACGTAAATATAACTATTGACGACGCATACGAGTCAACCAACTAAGACGGAGAAAAGAAATGGAAAGCCCAAACAACACGTTATTTGAAGGAATAATAGAGTGCATACAGGATGATCCTGAAATAGCTGAAAGATGGTGCGAGGGCATAGCTAAGCTTTGTGCAGACACAATAAGCGAGGTAGAGTGTGTAGATGCTGATGTATGCAGAGGATGCATCGACGGAGCTAACAAAATCATGAAGATTTGTTTCGGTGTGGATAAAAAGTACGATGCGGACAACTCATCTACAAGGAGAAAAGAAATGACGCACGAAACTGCAAGCATAATCATCAAAGGGCCAGTGGGATGTGGCAAGAGCATTATTATTGACAAAATAGCGAGAATTATCAACAGTAGCGGAGCAAAGTACAACAGCCCATGCCTAGAAATCGAAAGAAACGGAAATGATTTCGACAAGCTTGACCAGTGGCAGATAGACTCAATTAAAAATGTCGTTTGGTGTATTTCAGAGGAGACTTCATCTTCTTTAAGCGCCCAACCACAACCAAAAGAGGAAACACACATGTTCGGAAAAGAAGAGATCAATCAAGCGAAGGCTGAGGCTAATGAAGCTATTCAGAAGCTAGCGGATGCTGTTAGCGTGTCTAGCGAGCAAGAAATACAAAACCAATGGGCTTTTGTGGTAGGACAAGTAGAATCGTCTAATCAAGCTTTAAAAGCTGAGAATGATAGCTTGCAAGAAGAAGTTAACAGCCTAAAAAAAGAAAGGTCTAAGATACTTGAATTAAACAAAGCTCTTAACAACAAATGCACTGAGGTATGGTATTTATACCATGAAGACAGACAAAAACTATCAATAATAACCCAAGCCCTAAAATAACCCACAAACCCGTTGCAATTTGTTTTGTGGCGGGTTAATATGGTTTTATAACTAAGGAGAAATGATATGTATATTCTATTAATGACACTTATTATCGGTGATAGTACCGGAACCGCAGTATCAAAAGATCAGGTTGAGTTTTTTAATGAGAAGACTTGTAACAAGGTTGCTGCATTTCTTAGCAAGAGTAATCGTGTTGAAAACCTTTACCGTCAAGCTCGTGCAGGTCTAAAGCCAGTGTATATACAGCAGTTTAACTGTGTGCCGTATGCTTTACCTAAGCCTAAGCAAGCTGATCCATCTTAACTAATTAAAGGAGAAATAAGATGACAAACACAGAAGAAACACTATCAATCATCAAAACAGCAATCAAAGAGCTTAATGAAGATAAAGGATTACTGATCACTAGCATTACAACTAATTACGCTACAACTCTTGACGGCAAAAGATTTGTAATTGATGTTGACATGGAGATTAAGTCATGAACTACAACGAATTCAAGCAGTGGCTTGTTGATAATAACCAGCCGTTCACGAAACAAGTAGATTACATTAGCGTTGCAAATAAAGAAGGATTGTACAGAATAAACGCTTTATGCGTTTCGCTCGAGAATGGCCTTTCTTATCTTTACGACAGAATACTAGTAACGAGCCGTCGTAATGTTTTGTTCTACAACGACGATCAAATTGTCTGCTGTAGTAATCTCAAGACAGAGATGCCAGTCTCAGGCACTCACCACGCAACCATATCCAAACTACAATCAGACCTTGATAGGGCTAATAAGATAATAGATAATCTGAGCTTGTTGGTTGATGAGCTGAGGGGTGGGAGATGAGTGATTTTGATATAAGAGAGCACGATTTTAGCGACGGAACAATTATAGACATAACAAAAGAGCTTGATTATTTACACATACAAATGAACGATGAATATATGGAATTCACTGTTGATAAAAACGACGCCATCGCCCTAGCCAAGCACTTCAAGTTAACTCAAGAGGATTTGTGATTAGCTGTTGACACCACCCACAACAACACGTAACATACAAGCAGCTAAAGGGCTGCTTTTTGTTGTCCTAGTGTAAGGAGAATCACCATGCTACAGTCAATCCAGTTCACTCACACATCTAAAGAGCACGTCACTACAGAGCGCTTTGCAGTTCGTAAGCTTGTAAATATGGGCTTTATCCATGAAAAGCAACTGCCTGCTAACTCGGTGGTCGTAACAGGGAAGAAAGACCACAAAGGCTCAACGTTAATGCGCGTTCTATTCAACGAGAACGGCAATCCATTCGAGCTAGATAGTCTTGAAAATGGCGAGTGCTCGTATATGCTTAAGAGTTTGTCGTACTTGTTTCCTATTGGCGCATTGAGCAGTATGTATTTGACAATTCGCTCGTAATCGGTAATCATACATTTTTGTATTAGCATATTAGGAGATAAACATGCAATACCCAAGACTACAACACTTCATTAAAAAAATAGACGAATGCGACACAGCCAGCGCTAACATTATGTCGTCAGCAGGTTATTCAAGCGACATACTCAGATGCTTACAAGGCGCAGTAATCGAGCGAAAGCATAATTTAATAGAACTTATGCGTCAAGAAGGCGTTAGTATAGATGAGGTGGTGTGATGAAATTAGGCAAAAAACTAGAAGCAACGGCGGCACAAAAAGCGTTACTACTAGAACAGGGAGAAGTTCTTAATGGGCTTAATGGCGTCGAATATTACTACGACGAAACAATAACAAGCTGTTTTCGGGCTAGAAACAGCAACGGAGGTTCTGTCCCGATACAGAGGGAATGGCTGTTCGACTGGTACTACCCTGCAAAAACCTACACTATAAACGGCGTGGAGCTGGTTGATGAGCGTGTAAAAATAGAAAGCATACTAGACTACGTAGGTACTGGTTATTTTGTATCAAGCATATACCAGCCGATAGGATGGCACAAAACAACAAGAGAAAGATCTGATCTTAATCAGTATCTTTGCTCTATTAGTATGGTTCACTACACAAAAGAAGCCGCAATCGCCCACGCTAAAGCAATGATAAAGGTGACGGAATGAGCAGCATGACATACTTAGAAGAGCACCGAGCATTCCTCGCTGATCAAGACAGAAAGCTTGCAGAAGCTGTAAAGGAAAAGCTTTCAGAAATATCGCAGAATCACTCAGAATGCTTCCCTGATGATTATTATGATAAAGGAGAGTATCTTGAGATGATGTTTAAAATACAGCTTTTTACAAGCGATATTTACGAAAACTTTACTGCATGGCCTTTTGGAGAGAGTATGAGTTCAGAATATGGATGGCATGATTCTTCGCATGAAGCAATAATGACAACGTTCTTACTTATGGATCTGACAAAGCATTAGTTGTTGACAGCCATGTGATTAGGTTGTATAGTGAATGAAATTGATTAGGAGAATAGAAAATGAATAAACATTATATTGCAATGCTGGTTACAGCGGGTTTTGCTGGCGGTGTGTTAGGGTTTTACGGATTAACAGTATTAGACTGGGGATTTTATGTTGTTACTGGTATTTGTGGTGTTAATTATAGCCTTGGAAGGAGTTCAAAATGAAAACTAACGAGCAGTTAAATACTTATCCGGTTAATGGCGAAGGGTGGCCTAAAAGCGACGATTATTACAGAGTTGTTTATAAACAAGAAAATGTAAGTAGTGTGTACTTTGCATCAAAAGGAGATTTTATAAGCTCCACTGAAACAATACACGAAAACTCTGGTGTGAAGCTTGAACAACGCTACACATGCCAGCAAATCAAGTTATTGCAAAAGGATGAAAGGTGGATTGTTTGGAAATACGACGAAAAGCCAGTAGCCCTAAATATTACGGTTGATTTACACACTAATTGTGGAGCTGTGTTTCCATCTGAAAAATCAAGGGAGTGTATTGATTGGGAGAATGTAGACGCCTATCGCCTAACGACAAACGACCTTTACATAGAAGGTAAGCGTATTGTGTTGGGGGATGGGGATTATGTCGACATAATGAGCCTTAGTGAAAATGATGTACAAAAACTTTGTGATAAAGCTACATGGCATCAACCATACAGCTATTTCGTTATAGGTACAGGCGAAGCTAAACGAGAACTAACCCTAGCTCAAGTACTCAACGCAGAGAACGCTAAGAGTGATATACAGAAGGCGGCTGAATTAGCGATTGAAAAAATAAATAACATGACTGTTGATGAGCTTCAAAAAGAATTTGATAAGGCGGCAGGAGGGTTGGTTGCGGGCGCGTTTAATCATCAAGAAAACGACACACCAGAGCCAGAGTATATGCCAAAGGTGGGTGAAGAGGTTACTGTTCATAATGATCTAGATTTTGATATGTCATACGGGCAAGATGTTATAGGCTCTGATGTTGAGGTTTTATCACTATTCAACTGCGGCGGTGTAAAGGTAGCGGCGGTGAAAGCACATGACGGCGCCTATTGCTTTAGGGTAGAGATGCTTCGCCCTATCCAAACACCAAGAGAGCGAGTAATAGAAAAGGCCATATTAGAGACTGATCATAACTGGAGGAGAGAAGACATGATTGCTCATCTTTATGATATAGGAATGCTAAAAGAAGGAGTCAAGTGATATGCAGCCACTAGGAAGAAAGTCAGTACAAATACCTAACGCAAAGCATAAACCAAAGAGTAATGGTAAAAATATTGATGGTTGGTGGGTTGATATAGCTAGCGAAAACAAAGCTGGAGAAAAGCAGCAGGTCAAAAAAGAAATCCAATGTGAAATAGCGCAGGAGCATCAAATGATCACTATAGATAACCTCTCTACTATGATCGTATACGAAAAGAACTGTGCTGTAGCTGAGCAGGAAGGGTATGTAATAGACCATGATCATAGGAATTACAACCCTAAATGCAATGATGCTATGTGGTATGAAGGCAAAACGTACTACAGCGCTAATTACTGCAACGATCCTCGCGACTACATGAAGCTGGCTATAAAGTATGGAATAACAATCGCTCAGGACGCAGAAAAACAAGAAGTTTTCTGCGTTGCTTATCGGGAAAGTTTAATAAGCGGTGAAGATTCATTTACATCAAAAATATATCCAAACGAACAAACAGGCGAAGCGGTAGTTGATGCGTTCCTGCTAATGGAGATCGAATGACACACAAACCCTGTCCGACCTGCGAAGACACTCACTTCGTCCTGTTCTCAAGCACTCAGACAAGCAGTGCGGAGGATGCGGAGCGGTGAGTGATTGGAAGCTCAAAGAAGGACAAACCCCGCTAGTCGGCAACAACCGGCAACGTAGCAACCAGACAGTCTCTTAAACGAGGCTTTTTTGTGCGCTAGTGGTTGACATTGAGGGCGATGAGTAGTATTGTGTTGTTATTAACTGATGAGGAGCTAAGCAAATGAACCACACACTAAAAGGAAAGAACGGACGAGAAGTAACGGTAAGCATGGAATCAATTCAGAAGCATGGGGATGTTATTGAGCATTGGTTGGATGGAGGGGAAGTTCAGTTTTCTGGGAAAGGGTTAGGAGGTGTAGATTATCACAAAGACCTTGGCTCGCCGTGTTTTAGGTTAGATTTTGAATATAGAATCAAAGAACGCACCCCTCAAGAAGGGGAGGTCTGGACTTTCAATGGGTCGCTTGACATGCTGATAGGATCTAGAGGTGAATTTATATCATTAAAAGACTGGACAGTTTACTATAAAGCAGAAGTAAATTTCTATGAGCTGGCCGCCCCATCCCTAGAATCCTTCTATGCGCGTAAGTTTTTGAAGATTGATGACAAGTACGATATTTCAAGATCTGCTAGCTATAACGCATTCAGAGCGCTTTCATTAGCAGCAAAGGAAGGCGAGTGATGAATGATCTGGCGCTAATACTAGGCTCTTTGTTTTTGCTCATATGGTTGCCAGTAGCTATATGGCTGTTAATATTCGACAAGGTTAAAAGAAATCCTATTGATTCGATGGAGCGTCTTTTATGGCCTATATATCTTTTGATTAACATGCTTGATTAACCATAGACAAACACAGCCCATTCTAGTATGATTGGGCTTCACTTAAGGAGAATTGAAATGACTGACAGAGACAAGCGCTACGAGAAAACTATTTACATCGTAGAAGCTAACAGATTTGAACAATCAGCGTTATGGCAAAAATACAGCAAAACAACCAAATGGGAAGAAGACTTAGGTGGCTACCTTCCAAAAGTAGGGCACATAAACAACCGTCCCATATGTATCTCTGTTTTATGGGCAGAAATAAACGGCGTAACCGTTATGTTTTATCATCCAACTAGCATGTTAGTTTGCTACGATCTAATAGAGAGATGGCTAAAGGCTGAATGCAAAAACCTAGTTGAGTCTTTTGATTCAGATGACTTTCACAGAATACTAAACAAGATTGAGGCTGCAAAATGATTACCCCAAAACCAAACGACTACGTTAAGATCAGCTCACAAGAAGAATATGATATTGCTGTGTCATCGTTCGAGAAAGCGGGCTTTTACAAATCTTCCGAATGCTTATATTTCGATGCAATGACTTTAGATTCTGAGAGCGTTATTATAATAGACCCCGATGAGCATGATTTTTATAGCGACAGAAAAGAGGCGGCTATATCAAGAGAAAGCAACCAACTAACCATCCCCCAGCTACGCGAGTACTTGAATGAGAGCGTTTATGAGGTTGGGGATGTGGTTTACGTGATGCGCGAGCTAGTGTTTGTACACTCAATAGACGCTGATAATGGCGGGATATGGGAGTCTCTAAACGATGATGAAGATTTTATGTTTCACTCATCCAGTGACATAACAGCCCACTACAAACTACAGGAGCGCAAGTGATGACAGCCAAAGCGCTACATAAGAAGATAGCCTGCATCGGTCTATATGAAGATAAAGATATAGAGAAATCAAACCCATCACGACGGGCGCGGGAGAATATTGACGCTAGCAAGGTTATACAGGAAGGTATAGACAACCCTGTCAACGATCCATCGCTTGATATATGGCCCGATGATAGCGAGGAAAGCCTTCACGACTACCGAAACGAAAAAGCCCTTGATGATCTTGGTTTTGCTTACCCAAGGGCCGATGTTAAGTGGACGACTCGACCGTCACTGCAAAACGACTTCCAACAGTTTATGGGAATGACGGAAAAGCAAAAGCGTGAGTATCTAGATGAGGCATACAAGCCTAGCACTAACCCTTTCACTATATTCTATAGCAAAGATGCACTGCTTAGCGACTCAAACCATGTGTTCTTAAGTTTTGTAAGCGAGTTTTCTGCAGGAAATGCGACAGTATCTGTAGATATTCTTGACACCACCCCATATAACACGCATAATGATGTGAATGATTAGGAGAGTGACATGAAACACACAATTGAAGAAGAACTAAAAACCCAACTACAGCCACTTGTACGTGAATTTGTAGCAAACATTCTAAAGGATAAAAAACCAATGAAAACTAAACTAGTACCAGCGAATTTAAAGACAGGCGCAGAAGCTTATTCTAGAATGCTTCAAGGCGAAAAGTTTAAAAGCGGAAATCATACTATTTATTATAATGCCGAGTTTGGTAAGTTTTTAGGCCAAGGATACGATAGCAAGCCTCCGTACAGTATTACTCATATCAGCGACTTTGACGCGTCGCGAATGCAATCACACGAACCTATCACTTGGCAAGACGAAGTAAGCGAAGAAAATCCAGTGCTGTGCTGGGTTAGTGATGATAGTGACATAGAAAAAACAAATGCTGAATGGGTGTTTGATGTTAGTACAAAAATCGGAACAATGTACTACGAGTCTTTCAGTGGTAGTACGTTCGTATACGCTACCCCAGTCAGCCCCTCAGAATGCTATCAAGACTAACACGAACCCCATAACCGTAGAGAGGCTACAGAATGAAAACGCACCTAGGCAATCATTCACTACAAGACGCAATGAATCAGACTATTTGCGGACACATGGTTGACGAGTATTGTGTGACAGAGGATAAAAAGAAAGTTACTTGCATGAATTGCATTAGGATTATTAACAGAACTGGCGAAAAAGAAATAATGTAGACATGTTTTTCATATTATTATAAAAGGAACGCGCACATATAGTGCGCGGTCTTTCTTCTACTCAAACTTAGCGATAGTCTTGCCTTGATCACTCATAGCGTACACGCTGTACTTGGATGAATTCAAAGGAATAACCGTTTCTGAGTCTTTTCTTGTTATTATCATAAAATAATCACAAGTGGTGTTTTTTCTTAATAAAGATTCTAGCCTAGTCTCGCTAACTTCTTTATCTGGGGTTTCGCTATTCAGCATCTCTAACTCTGCTTCTTCTCGTTCTATGACCGCTGCAATCTCAAACTCTTCTCTGTTTGGTATCTGCATATCGTCACAAGATGAAACTTGTCTTGTTTGACCTGTTGTCTTGCTGAGTATATTTACTAAAAACATTTTATCACCTATTACTTTGTTGTTGGTGTGTGAATTATAACACTGTTTTATTTTCTAGCGCTTGCTCTCCACCCAGATATGCAATACAATATCACTACTGAAGCAAACAATACTTAGGAGAAACAAAATGAACGACGAGCCTTGGGAAGTAGAAAACGGAAGCCTGCAAAGAAGATATTCTCTAATAGTTGGCCCTGCCTTATTGTCAGAGAGCTTTTCATCGTCAACTGAAGTGCTTAATAAAATGAGATCTGACGCCTTTGCCATATCTGCGGCACTAGAAATGCAGATCGCATTGCAAAATCTATTAGATTTTTTAGACCACCCATCTCTTGATGCGGATGAAACAATACCATAACTAATAGTAGCAACCGCAATCGGCTTAGTCATAAGCTCGGTTAATCCCCATACTAGCTACGGTTATCCGTAGCTTATAGTAGCGACTCCACCTCTATTAGCCAAAGCCAAGCACTGATCAACGGCGTCCATCATAGGGTCTAAGCAGTCATCATGCTTTCCATTAGGAAACTGTGAAGCTTCTCTCACTAGATCGCTAACGCACTCATGCTCTTCTGGGAGCCAAACTCTTCCAGCCGATATAAAATCAACTATGTCATAAGCTCTTGACACCTTATCTATATTTCTTTGAACCGCTCTTATAGGAAGGTTGCTCCCTCTTTTAAGTTCTTGTATAAGAGAGCTTCCGCTAGATTTGTCCTCTATAAACACAGTTCGAACTCTCATTCTAGACTGCTGTTTAGCGTAGAATGTTTTCATTTGGTGGTTTAGATCAGGAGCTTCCCATTTGCCTCTAACCATATCTAGTAGGTATATGTTTTGATTGTTCGAATCAACGCCCCAGCACTGTAGAACAGTGAAGTCATTTTGCTCTTTAGTTTTTTGTGCTGTATCCGCTGTTATTACTTGATAGTTAAGGATAGGTAGTGCGTTTGGTTTGTAGTATTTCCACCAAGACTCCTTAAATAATCCACCGCCCAGTGGTGATGGGTTCTGCATGTACTGCCCAGCAAATGTATAAGCAGCACTAGGGCCTGCGTCACGCATCGCTAGCAACTCTTCGCTTGTATGTTTGAAAGGCCATATAGCCTCTTCGTTTTCATCTAGAGCGGGTATGTTTAGGTGTGTCCATTCTTCACCGCTGCCGCCTCCTAACAAAAACCCGCTCATGTCGTCCTCATGCAGTCTTTGCATAATAACAATGATTGGCGTGTTACGACTGTTTGCACGACTTCTTATTGTTCCGTTGTATCTCTCGTTTACTGCGTTTCGCTTGGTGTCTGATTTAGCGTCATCTGGCTTTAATGGATCATCTATTATGATAGCCCCGCCAAATGATTCTCCATCCGAGAAGAATTCCTGCATATCCTCTTCTTCAAACTCTTCGGAAGTACCTGCTCCAAAGCCTGTGATAGCACCACCAGAGGCAACCGCATAAACTCCGCCGCCGTTTGTCGTGTACCATTTCTTTTTGCTTCGGGTGTCTTTCTTAAGGTTGATATCAAACAGGCGTGTAAACTCATCAGACTGAACAGTTTCTTTGATTGCTGCGCTGTTGTCGTTTGCTAGATCATCAGAATAAGAAAGGTGTATAAACTTAGCTTTGTCGTTATTGGCAATAGTCCATGCAACGAATGCTTTAACGGCTATATCTGTCTTTCCGTAACGAGGGGGTATGTTAATCACTAGGCGAGTTATCTCACCCTTAGCAACTCTATGCAGGTATTCACATATTTTTATATGGTGCGGAGCTATGTTGGCTTTGTATCCGTTCTGTTTCTTAAAGAACCAGCGCCAAAAGAATAATAGGTCCTTCTGGCATTTAACTTTAAGCACTTTATCTTCTTTAGCGTTCATATTATGCCTATGCTACGGGCACAAAAAAGCCCTTGTTATAAGGGCTATAGTGTAACACTATTCTGGATATTCTATAGCTATCCAGTTTTTTAAATTGTTGTATATTTCTGATGATATGTATTGTTTATACTCTTCTGCTGTCTTTTTTACGTGAGATTCTTTTATTGTTTTGTATTCATCAAATGCAGCGCCTGAAGATCTGTGGTAGCTAGTGTATCTTCTTATTTCGCCTAGGTTTACATCGCATCTGAACCATTTGCCTATCCGGCTAACCCCTACAGGCCACTCGCCCCTGCTTTTATTGCAACTGCCAAGCAGTAGATTTACTTCGCTTGGTATGTAAGAGCATAGCTGCGGTGCATACATAACGTTACCCATAACCGTTAGATCTTTATCCAAACGGAAGTCGTCGACATAGTTCTTGCAAAACCAGTCTGCAAATGCTTGATAATTCAACCACTCATTGCATACGAATGCACCCTTCTTGATATATGATTCGTTACGATTTCCTTTGGCGTAACACCTTTGAATCATCTGGCTCCACGCGACATAAGATTTGCTTTTGCTTTTGTTTGTTGATGGCTTGTGTTTACCGTAGCCTAGGTACCCTATTCCGCATACGCTTGGTGCGTATCTGTTTTTTACAGATCCTTGCATACAAGCTCGTCTGCATGCCACAACAGTGCTATTAAAACCTTCAAACCTGATGCAAGCTCTATGTTTTGGTAAAAGCTCTATAACCTCAAACCACCCGAAATTATTGCTTTTTATCTTATCCCCTGCGTTTACATTAGCCATAATCTTTCTCCTTTTGCCTAAGCTAATCTGCCTCGACTTGATAAGGCTATTGTAATCTGTTGCTGGGGTGGTGTCAAAGGTTTGTTTTACGAAACAACCATAGTCTTAACAGGTGTGTAATCAGAGATGCAAAAACAACCTCTTGCTCCTGTTGCTTTAAAGAACTTAAGGGTCTGACCAGAGAAGTTGAATTCTGACTTAAGCGCATCCCATTCTCTTTGAATCTGCTCTATTGTTCCTTCCATTGTGTGACAATCAATTTGAGCTACGTACATAATTTGTTTTCCTTTTGTTTGTGTTTCGATTCAATAAAGCTATTATGCCTATCAAAACACCAAGCGTCAACAACTAAATAGCACAAGACCCCAAATGAACGAAAATACATGATGGATTGCGATGCGCTAGGACTTCGTAAACCTTTAACACGTTTTCTTTTGCTTCTCTAAGCAATCCACATTCGTCAAATATAACCATGTTATATCTAGCGCCAATCGTTGCTATCTCAAGCATGCGGCTCGAAACACTAACAGCGTGCGATCTTCTGCTCTCGCGTCCTTTGTCTTCTCTGTTTCGGTTAAACCTGCTGATAAAGCTCTCATCAAGGCCAACGTACAAGACCCCTTCGCACATTACATCCTAAGCCCAGCTAGTCTTGCCCGTGCATCTGCCTAAGTCAATCTTTACTGTTTGGAATTCAAGAGCGAACAATGTATCGCTCATACCTTCTCGCCATCTCTCGTTTTTCTCTGCATTGACTTGGCGCAATGTAACACAGCTATCAATAATATCTCTCATAATTACTACCTCTATTTGGTTGATCGTTATTATAACCCTTTACACATAAAAAAACCACAATTAAGTGGTTTGTCCTTGTCGGGAGGAAAGTTATTCAGCACTCATCGTTTAGCGCTTGGCTGATTTGTTTGGCCTCTTCTGTCGTCACGGTCACTGATCCTGAGTGTTCTATGGTAGATTTGTTGTTAGAGCTAACCTCTGACTTCTCGCTATGGCCGTGTTTGGTAAGTATAAGCTTGCTAATAGTGGGATTAAACTTGCCACTAATGCCGCCTTCCATAAGTTCAAGGTGCTGATAATCCATAATATCCTTAAGAATATCGGAAAACTCTTTCTTTTCTGACTGCTTAGCCCAGTCGTAAATGGTATCTGAGTTAACTCTAATAACCTTTGCAAGCCCCACAATAGATGGAAATGAATGATCATGCTCAGTGTTAAAATTAAAAGGATATTCTCTGGCTATCGCAAGAAGCTCCTCTGTGTATTTTGTTGGTCTCCCGCCCGCCATAAAAACTCCTTTACAATCAAGGCTGCCAGCTGTTGCAGACATTAAAAACCCCGTGTTAATAGGGGTTAAGTATAGCATAGTGTGGGGCTAGAGCCACCACCGTTTTTTCTCTTTAGGATTTTGTTGTTTTATATGCTCTAGCTCTTCTGTAAGCCTTTTGTTTTCTGATCTTAGCTTTTCTGCGCTTTTTCTATAATCGTCTAGAGCTACATCTTTCCTCTTGACCTCTTTATACGCCTCCTCTATAGCTATGTCTTTTGCTAGATTGTAAGTTGTAATTGTAAACTCTTCTTCGTAACGTGCTGCAAAATACGCGCTTATGTCGTTTCTTATAACAATAGTTGCTGTTTCTTTCTTGAGTTTATCAATAGTTTCTTCGGTGTCTTTGATTGTACTCATTAGTGCTTCGTGCTCGTGTAGTTCTAATATTACTTGTGCCATTACCTATGCTCCCTTGTACTTGTGTGTCGACTTGATAAAGCTATTATGCCTTGTTACTAGCAGATCGTCAACTTTTTGTTTTCATCAGACCACTAAACCCAACAAGCTCAACATTATAAAAGCTTCGCCCGTGTACGTTATAAGTCGATATGCTCGCATGAACCGTGTCACCGTCAATCACCGCAGACTCTATGCGATACTCTGGGCTAATCTTCTCAAGCTCAAGCATGACGCGCGTTTTGGTTAGTATAGCGGTCATTAAGACCACCATCCGCGCTTTTGGTGAGGAGTTGGTTCTTTTAGTATTTCTGTTTCAATAGTAATCTGGTCTAGTTTTTTGGAAAGCGCTTCGTTTGAGCTTATCAGAAGTTTTATATGGTCTTCTAAAGCTTCAATTGCTTCGCCCTTTGCTATGTTTTTGGTTGTTATTGTTTTATATTCCTGCTTATCCAGTGCGATTACTAGTCCGCCATCACGCGACATCCTTTTAATTACACTCGTTCTAATAATCACCGTAGCCGCATGTTTTAAAAGCTCTTCTGTCGTCGCTTCGGCTCTTTCCTTGTCTTTGATGATTTGCTTGTATTCATCGTAATCTATTGTGATTGTTTTCATATCTTGTCACCCACTTGCACCAGCAGCCCGCAGTCTCTCATAGATCTAGCCGCTGCGCATATCAACCCAAGAGTGTTTCGCCCTGTTTCTTTAGCTGTATTAACTTCAAACTCTATCGCCTCGTACTGCTCGTCAGTAATAACAATAGACATTTCTTTGCATTGTGCGCCCTCGGTTATTGTTCTGCGCAAGTATTGCATGCCGCCGTCAACGCTGATCTGTCCGCATTTGCAAGACTGATAATCGTGCCTGTGCGCTGAATATGGTCTGTCGTCGCACATAAGACAGTGCATTTGGTTTGATAGTATTTTCATGACTTGTCCTCGCTAGCTATAACATGACTACTCCACATATCCTCAAACCTCTGTTCTTGCTTCTTTGTTCGTCCAATAGCGTAATTGTAAGCGTCTTTTATTAATTCTTCCTGGTGTTTGGTTGTTTTATGAAGCCCAAACAATGGGCTTGATATTGTATAATTTTGCTTGCTATAAACTCCATATGAAACAAATAAATCATCAGGGATATCTATCACAGTTAGATTGTCATCGTGGTGATAGTAATACTGTGTATCAGTAAATACCCACTTACTAGCCTCTTTTTTAATTGATTCCGCTATCTTTTCTATAGTATTGTCATTAATCATTTTGAACCCTCGCTAGCTGCTAACCTGTTCTCTAGCGCAGTAATGTAACAGCACATATCCTCAATCTGCGAAACACTTCTCCAACCCGTATTGTGTTCGTTTTCACGAAAAGTCTTAAGCCATACGCTCTTGCAAGTCGCGCCACTCATATACTGTTCTGTTTTGGCCTTACGCCATTCTGCTGCTGATGTGCTCATATTGCCACTCCCATAATAATATCCGCGATAGATTCACAGCTTGCCGCTACTAAAAGAAACGTAACGATACCTGTGTTGATTGCGCAATTACGAATAGTCATTGTAAAACTCCTCATCAGGTAGTCCGCCAAGCTCAATTGAGATAGACTCGTGATCATCTTCTGTTAGGTGTGATTCTGATAGCGTAACCTCGTCGCCGTATTCGTCCGATGATGTGACAAATACAACCTGATACTCAAAGCCTGCTACTGTGTGGCTTATATCTGTTAGTCCGACTGTAAACGTACCCGCGTGCAATGTGTCTATTTCTACTTCTGTTGTGTGCATTTCATTCTCCTTGGTTGATAAGTACAGTATGCCAGCGAGTTAAGCTGGTGTCAAGGGTTATCTTGTTGTTACCTTCACCGTTACCATGTCATCATACAATACAAAGCCACCGCCTAATGTAAAGCCTGTTTCTTGCAGTCTGTCAGGTCTTACAGGCCAGTATTCGCCTTTCTTCATTGTGAATCTTGGTAGACGTGTATCTTTCTTGAATTCCATATATATGTGTCTGATCATTTCTTTTCTCCTTATATCGCGTTGTTGCGACTTGATAAAGAGATTATGCGCTTGTTGTTGGGCTGTGTCAAAGGTTATCGTGCAGTACGTGTAACTCTCCTTAAAAGGCGCTTAACGAGTGCTAAGCGCGTTAATGTATCTTATTGGGTGGGTTAGCTTCCTACCAAACCAAAATACCTCCAACAATACCGAAATCCCCTGTAACGTCTACGCCTAATCTATTTGCTTCTTGTTCTACCATATTCTTAGCCGATTGTAGGTCGGTGCTTTCGTCGATTAAGTTATTGCTAATACAAAGATATATAGTCATTGCGTCATCGTCGTAATACGACCCTACCTCGAATATCTTAAAATCCTTTCCTTCTTTGTTGTATAACCACTCTCTAAGTCCGTCCTCTAGATCAGCCTCAAGAGATTCGCTTGCTGTAATTTCATATCCAATCCCATAATTTGCATCATAATCTACACTCATTTTTACTTGCTCCTGCGCATAGCGCATAAAAAAGCCCTTAGTTAGAAGGGCTATTAAATCATACTGGGATTAGGGTGTCAACGGTTATAAGTCAAAATCATCAAAATCACCATCTTCTAGCGTAGCATCTACTTGACCAACTAAATACGAGCTAATCTCCGTTTCCTGCGGCGCAACTTGAACGTTGTCACTACTTAGCCATGAATTCATCCACGGCAAAGGATTTTGTCTTGATGGGTATATCTCATCGAATCCTACCGCCTTTAAGCGCACGTTGGTAATGTATTCGACATACTGACTAAGTATCTCTGCGTTTAGGCCTATCATAGATCCATCTTTGAATAGGTGCTGAGACCACTCTTTTTCTTGCTCTGCTGCATCTTTGAATATAGCAATAGCTTCTTCTTTACACTCTAGTGCTATTTCTGCAAACTCCGCATCATCCCGACCAGAGGAAAGTAGGTTTAATATGCTTTGCGTGCCTGTTAAATGCAATGCTTCATCACGCGCAATAAGCTTAATTATTTTAGCATTGCCCTCCATAAT
>TARA_R110000851_G_scaffold59834_1_pt1 | contig 74439 bp, 71 predicted proteins | sample TARA_R110000851 | Tara Oceans TARA_R110000851 (sample SAMEA4397627) | marine metagenome | biome: Polar Biome; feature: [DCM] deep chlorophyll maximum layer (ENVO:01000326); material: water (ENVO:00002006), including particulate matter (ENVO:01000060) such as... | depth 17 m
TACAAAATATATTTATCTTTGGCGAGACTTGTGCAACAGGCACACGGTGTATAAGTAATAGCGTTTCAAGTGATAAAACGAAAGTTAAAATTTAAAATAAAGGTTACACAATTGAAAAGTTTGTGAGTAGAAAACCGCCTCTACTCATACAGGATGCTGTTAGAGCCAATTAAAAAAATCCTAATGATTACATTAAGCCTATCACAAAATGAATTTAAAATCAATAATGTTCCATTAAGTTTTCCTATTGAAATTGAAATTTTAAGAAAGATATTGGCCCTTACGGGAAGAGTCAATAAAAAAAAGCATAATACAATTTATACTTGGGATGAATTAGGAATTTTAGCTTACTCAAAAGATGGTAAACTAATAGAAAGTCTATTGCTTGAATTAAAAAAGGAAGATTTTGATTTTAGTCCAAACCATATTTTTAAAGGAAATTTTCTTTTTGATAATGAAGAAATTTTGACTTATTATAAATTAAATAAAGATAAAAGAGTTAAGCTTTTTGAAGGTGATTCATCAGGTGCTTTGATTTTAAATAATATCAGTGTTTGGTTTGACGCTAAGCAAAATGATATTGAAGCAATTGAAATAAAGGCTTGCGAAAGTTTTGCTATAACAAAAATCCCAAAAGAGAAGTATATAATAAAGAAATTAGATGAAGAGGAAATCTCATTTGCAGATTTCGGGTTTAAGTTAGCAATCATACAGGAACTGATGTATAACAAAGAGTTGATTAAACCCAAATTTGATTTGTTTGAATTTGTTATTTGGTATCCAAAAAGAGAAATTGACCTTGAAGAAGAGGGATATGAACCAATTGAAGAAGTTACACAATATTTTAAGGACTTACCTATTCCGAAAAGATTAGCAACTGAAATAACAGAAATTTATCAGGATGGTGGAAATGACATTTATATGCAACTTCTACGATTTGGAGAAGGTTGGGAGAATTATTGGGACATTGAAACCTCAAGGGATGCAAGACAATTCCCTAACTTGAAAAAAACCGTATTATGTTATGCAAAAGATAATGTACTTAATGAATTCAATGACATGGGAATTAAATCAAAATGGGTATAAAGAGCTGGGTATATTCAGCACTATTAATTTTATAAGGGCTTGCGTATAGTACTTTTATACTTTCAAAATTTCATCAAAAATATTTTTTTCGAAAATCTAAAGGCGTGATACCTGTTTTAGATTTAAAAAACTTAGAAAAATAAGCATAATCCGAGAATTCGAGTGTATATGCGATATTCGCTAAATTGTCGTGAGAATGTACGATCAACCGTTTTGCTTCTAGAATTATCCTTTCGGAAATTAATTGGCTTGTCGTTTTATTTATTGTTTTTCTTACTACTCTATTGAGATGCTTGGTGGTTATGCTTAGCTTATCTGCATAAAATTTAGGAAATTTTTCTTTATAGAAATGGGTGTTTATTAAGCTCTCTAAAGTTTCAAATATACTAGAATAATTAGAAGAATTAAGCTTTTCCATATTGATATCAACGGTATACGACCTTGTTAATTCTATATAAATGCTGTTTATTGCATTTACTATTTTTAACTCTCTTAAAAGATTAGTTTCTAAATATTCGGTATAGGTTTCCTGAAACTTAAGTTTTAATTCCTCTAGCTTTTTAGGAGCTAATTCTAAAAAAGGAGGGTTTTGATTCGAATAAAAAAAAGGAAATGAATGGAGCTTATGTTCTAAAAACGTTAGTTCATAAAATTCTTGAGAATGAAAAAAGATAAATCCTTGAGGTTGTGTCTCAAATTTCCAGAAATGTGTTTGTCCTGGTTTTAATAAAAAGACTTTGCCTGGGTTAATGGTATAAGAATTAAAATCAATTTCGTGTGTACCTGTACCTTCTGCAAAGAGTACACACAGATAGAAATTATGACTATGAGGTTTGTTAATTAAATTCTTATTTAGCTGAATATGATTTGAAAATGAGTTTATATACACATCAGCGAGAGGTGTAGATACTTTAAATTGACTAATATTTAAAACTGGTATTTTCATAGTAAATGTCCTAAAAGTACAAAAAATAGCGTACATACTATAGAGGTAAAAACGATTTGAGGTCATAATTTTGCAGTATTAAATACTATGTAATGAGTAAAGTTATTGATGCATTGAAATGTAAATGTCCGAGTTGTAAAAAATGAAAGATTTTTATGAATGGTGGGAATTTTTTATTGATGAACATTCCAAAAATGAACGACAGATGTCCAGAGTGTAATTATAAATTTGAAAGAGAAACGGGTTTCTTTATTGGGGCTATGTTTGTGAGTTATGCAATTGCTGCAGCTCAAATGATAACAAGTCTTGTGTTGTTTTGGTATTTTATTGATTTGTCTCCTTTAAGTGTTTTCACCATTATAGCAGTGATAGCATTTCTGTCAAGTACTATCAATTTTAAATTGTCAAGGTCTATTTGGATATATTTGTTTTATAAGGATAAAATTTGAAGTGAGTATTATGCACAAAATTGTAACCTATAATCCATTACTAGTAGAAGCTTACTTCTAAAAATCCTCTAGAATTTACTATATCGTTTTGTATTTGCTAAATTAGTTGCATAAACTCATAATTCTTTTTATATCTAGAGTTAGGTGTAATAATTCAGCTCACATTATATGCAGAAAAATTAATAGAGCTCATTTAAGCTCTTAATAAAAACGTTGGGTACAATTTATAAACATAGCTAGTAAGCGTTAAACCGAATTATAGTGTATTTTTATACGCTACGTTTCTATACATGGAATATTGTAATACGCTAATAAATAATATATAGTCATTCTATGGATGTAGCCGAAATTATAAGTAAAGTATTTTTACCATTATCTCTTGCTATTATAATGCTAGGTATGGGAATGACTTTAGTTCCTGCTGATTTTACTAGAATTATCAAATATCCTAAAGCAATTTTAATTGGTCTTACTAATCAACTTATATTTTTGCCTATTATTGGATTTTCACTCGCTATAGCTTTTAATCTAAATCCCGTAATGGCCGTTGGATTAATGATTTTAGCTAGTTGTCCTGGTGGTCCTACTAGTAACTTGATAACACAAGTTTGCAGAGGGAATATTGCATTATCCGTTACATTAACTGCTGTTGCTAGTATTGTAAGTATATTGACAATCCCATTTATTTTATCTTATGCACTAGAATATTTCGGTAATAACACAGATGTTATAATTAAGTTACCCATATTTGATACGATAATACAAATAATGGGGATTACGGTGATTCCTATTTCCATAGGAATGCTCATTCGCAAATACAACCCCAATTTTGCAAAAAGAATGGAAAAACCAATGCGTATTGCCTCAACTGTAATTTTTATATTAGTATTTATCGCAGTGTTAGCAGCCAATGCTGATAAATTAATAGAAGGAATGAAAGCAGCTGGCATTGTTACATTGGTTCTTAACATCGCAACTATGGGAATAGGGTATCTTACTGCTAGGTTGTTTAATTTAAATTTAAGAAACACTATTTCAATCACTATTGAAAGCGGCATACAAAATGGGACATTAGCACTTGTAATCGCAACTTCTATACTAAATAATGTAGAAATGGGTATTCCAATAGGGGCTTATGCCATTTGGATGTTTTTAACTGGAGGAATTTTAATGTGGCAGTTTGGAAAAAGAACTGAAGTAGATTCTAAGTTAAAAAGTTTCCCCCCCAAACTGTAAATTATTAAAAGAATTAGTTTTCAGTTATTCAAAAACCTGTTCCATTTTCTGTACTGTAGCTTTGTCTTTACAGTTTTCAACGGTCATTTTTAAGTTTTTATCTAAAACATCAGCTTCAATTTTATAAATTTTACAAGAATCTAAATCCGTATTACTTTCTGAAAACAATACATCGCCATCAATAAGCATTCTTGAAATGGTTGCGGTGTCTAGCTTTTCCTGCTTTAAAAACTGAATTGTCTCTTCAGAAAAATTGCGCTCTTTGTTTCTTATATCCTTTAGTGTACGAGCATTAGGACTATAGTCACAGGAGGTTTTTTTTCCGCTTAAAAAAAAGAAAAGGATAATCAAGCCAATGCCAAATCCTCCTAAGTAATATGCAATTCTGTGAATTAATTTCATTTAAAAAAGTACATTTTATAGGTAATATTAAAAGAACAGCAAGTTAATATCGCTGTAGGACATGTCAAACCAATCTGCAACAGCTTTATTGGTTAAAATACCGCGGTAAAAATACAAACCATTTTTTAATCCACCATCAAAACGGATCGCTTGTTCAAGTCCGCCACACTCGGCAATTTCTAAAAGATAGGGTGTGAAAATATTACTAATTGATATTGAGGCAGTTTTCGGGTATCGAGCGGGAATATTAGGAACGCCATAATGAACTACGTTATATTTAATTTGAGTAGGAGAGTCGTGGCTGGTCATATCGGAAGTTTCAAAACAGCCTCCCATATCGATACTCACATCGATAATGACCGCTCCTTTTTTCATTTTTTTTACCATTGCTTCACTTACAATAACTGGCGATCTATTTTTTCCTCGCACCGCACCAATGGCTACATCACAACGACGTAAGGCTTTTAATAGGTTTTTTGGTTGTATAGTAGAAGTATAAAATGTTTGGCCGATGGCAGATTGCAGATTCCTCAACTTGGTAATAGAACTATCAAATACCTTTACGTTAGCGCCTAGTCCAATTGCAGAGCGTACAGCAAACTGACCAACGGTTCCAGCACCAATAACAACAACTTCCACAGGTGGTACTCCGCTAATGTTTCCGAACAACAAACCGTTTCCTTTTTTAGCATTTACCATTAATTCTGAAGCAATTAATACAGAAGCTGTTCCCGCAATTTCACTTAGTGCTTTTACGGCAGGATATGTATGATCTTGCTCTTTAATAAACTCAAAAGCAAGAGCTGTTATTTTTTTCTTGGACAACACATCAAAATACCTTTTTTGTCTTGTTTTAAGTTGAAGTGCAGAAATTAATACTGTTTTGGGGTTGATGAGTTCTAATTCTTCTAGAGTAGGGGGTTCTACCTTTAAAATAAAGGGGCATCCAAAAACTTTTTTGGTATCCTTGGTTAGTTGCGCTCCTGCTTCACTGTAATCTTTATCGGAAAAACCAGCTTCTTTTCCAGCTCCGCTTTCAATTAAAACTTTGTGTCCATTCGCAACCACTGCCGCAACGGCATCGGGTGTTAAACAGATACGCTTTTCTTGAAAATAGGTTTCTTTGGGAATACCTATAAACAAAGCTCCTTTTTGGCGGGTAACCTCAAGGGTTTCTTCTTGAGGTATTAATTGGGCTTTTGTAAATGGGGACTTAGATTCTGTCATGGCAAAAAATGGTTAGCAGCCCTAAGTTACATATTAAATGTGATATTGAAAAAAGAAAAATAACGGTTATCGAAATAGGTCTTTCACCTGTTGCCATATGCTCTTTTTGGTCAGTAGGTCTTCTTCAAATTCTTGCAAATCATCGCCACGGACTTTGTTAAAAAGTTTTGCGCGAATAAGATAGACTGCAGGGACTAAAACCATCATTAAAGGAATAATGTAGTATAACTCTAATTCATCGAGGTCATTGCTTTCATTTATTACACCCCATAACTGAAAAGCATACATGGCTATAGGTATTAAAATTATCCAATGCCACCAATGCTTACAAGTAAAGAACCAAAGCAGTAAAAGATAGAGAGGAATTGCTTTTCCTGTAAAATACCATGCAAAAGAATACCAAGATGGGAAAATCGTTTCAAAATTAGATAAAGAAGTTTCCCAAACTTGAGTTTTTGGGAAACTTTCATATAAATAAAATAAAAAAGGAGTTATAGCAATTAGAAAAACTACAACCCCTCCAATAAATAAAGATTTCTTATCCGTTTTGTAACGGTTTTTGGTATCTGTCAATTTGTTGTTCTGTTTGTCCATCTTCAATACTTTCTGGAGTACATGAGAAAAATAGACCAGCTCCGAAAATTGCAACGATTAAGTAGTACTTTGATAATTTCATAATGTTTAGTTTTTGTGAGGTTAATAGTACAAACCTATCACAAAATTCAACATGTATTTCAACTATCTTCCCCGTATCTTTATAAGTTTTTTTAGACAATAATTATCCTGCTCTAAAAATAATGCGATTTGGGGCTATTTTAAAAGAAACTATTAAATTATATGTAATCGTAACAATTTATTTCACTGGCTTTATAGTTAAGGTTCTACTTACGTTTTTATTTTTTGTTAATTTTATAATAGTGCTTTCTATAGGAAGCAATGATTTTATTTTTTCTGGCCATTCAATAAATACCCAGTTATCTGAATAAAAATATTCTTCAATTCCCATATCTAAGGCTTCTGTTTCATCTTCTATCCTATAAAAATCAAAATGATAAATTGCTTTATCTAATGATTTATATTCATTCACCAAAGAAAACGTCGGACTAGAGATGTTATCAGTAACGCCTAGTTGTTTGGCCAAAGCTTTGATAAGGGTTGTTTTACCTACACCCATATCACCATAAAATAAAATGTGCTTGTTTTGGGCAAGTGTTAGTATCTTATCAGCTACTTGCTGTAAGTTGTCTAAAGTGTAGGTGATTTCCATATTTTTGGGTTGCAATCAAATATAATACACATGGCCGACAAATAACTAATTTATTCGACGAAATACATGTGATAAGGAAAATTCTTACAAATAATTTTTTATTTTGGTTCTAAAACAGAAAAAGGAATCACCATTTCTTCTAAAGAAACACCACCATGTTGATACGTGTTGCGATAATAACTTACGTAGTGGTTATAATTATTTGGGTAAGCAAAAAACAAATCTCCTTTTGCAAAAATAAACGAACTGCTCATATTTATAGTGGGAAGGTTTATGTTCTTAGGATTAGTAGCTGCTAGAACATCTTTGTCTTGGTATGTTAAGCTTTTACCCGTTTTATAGCGTAAATTTAAACTCGTGTTTTTATCTCCAATTACTTTTGAAGGGTTTTTTACGTTAATAGTTCCATGATCGGTAGTAATAATCAATTTAAAACCAAGTTGAGAAGCTTGCTGAATAATATCCATCAGAGGAGAGTTTTTAAACCAACTTTGTGTTAAGGATCGGTATGATTTATCTGTAGAAGCTAACTCTTTGATTACTTCCATCTCGGTTTTTGAGTGGGAAAGAATATCCACAAAGTTATAGACCAAAACTGTTAAGTCTTCATCTTTATGGCTTTTAAAGTTTTCAGCCAATCGTTTTCCTTGTTTTAAGCTTGAAATTTTATGGTAACTCCAATTCAGGTTTAATCCGAAGCGTTTTAGTTGTGCTTCGAGAAACTTATCTTCACTCATGTTTTTTCCGCCCTCATCGGTATCATTCAACCAAAGGTCTGGGTGCAGCTTTTCCATCTCACTTGGCATTAATCCAGAAAAAATGGCGTTTCTTGCATACTGCGTGGCAGTAGGCAAAATACTGCAAAACATATCTTCACTTGTTTTTTTATAAGCATTAGCAATAAAAGGCTCGAAAGCTTTCCATTGATCATATCGAAGATTGTCGACAACAACTAATAAGGTTGGTTTTTTATCTTCTAGTTGTGGCATTACCTTATCTCTAAATAGGGTATGGGACATAACAGGAGCTTCGTCCTTATCTTTAAACCATTCTGGATAGTTTTTGTCGATAAATTTACAAAACTGTGTATTAGCCTCTGTTTTTTGAGACTCTAATATTTCAAACATTCCAGTGTCTTCAATATCCTCCAATTCTAACTCCCAGTAAACCAATTTTTGGTATAAATCTACCCAGCCTTCCCAAGAATTAATCATGGACATATCCATCGCGATTTTCCGAAATTCCTGCTGATAACTAGAAGTAGTTTTTTCTGAAACCAATCTTGAGTGATCTAAATTTTTCTTCAAACTCAATAAAATTTGGTGAGGATTTACCGGTTTTATTAGGTAATCGGCAATTTTAGAACCGATAGCTTCTTCCATAATATATTCCTCTTCACTCTTAGTAATCATAACTACCGGAAGAGAAGCTTGGTGTTCTTTTAATTCGGCTAAGGTTTCTAAACCTGTAAGTCCAGGCATATTTTCGTCTAAAAAAACGATGTCAAAATTTTCTTTTTTAATTTCTTCTAAAGCTTCGGTTCCACTTTGTGCAGTGGTTACCGTATAATTTTTTTTATCAAGGAAAAGGATGTGCGGTTTTAACAAATCTATTTCATCATCTACCCATAGTACTTTTATGTCGCTCATATTGTATATTTGTTTTTTCTGTGTTGAATGGTTCAGTTTTTCTGAAAATTCACTCGTTGAACAAATCTAATCCTGAAATTTTTCAAAACGAAAAAAGCCAGTATAATTAAAAGTTAAAAGTTTGAAATCACGTAACAAACTCAAAATAGTTAACGACCCCATCTACGGTTTTATTACCATTCCCAACACTGTCATTTTCGATTTAATAGAGCATCCATACTTTCAACGGCTGCGCAGAATTTCGCAAATGGGGATGTCATATCTCGTTTATCCAGGCGCACATCATACCCGTTTTCATCATGCATTGGGCGCTATGTTTTTAATGCGAAAAGCGGTGCAGGTGCTTCGTTTTAAAGGGATTGAAATATCTGAAGAAGAAGAAGAGGCTATTTACATCGCGATTTTATTACACGATATTGGTCACGGACCGTTCTCACATGCAATGGAAAATAGTATTGTTGAAAGTGTGAATCATGAGCAGATTTCACTGTTGTTTATGGAAGAATTGAATCGAAAATTTAACAACAGATTAACGCTTGCCATCACCATTTTCAAAGATAAATACAACCGAAAATTTTTGCATCAGCTTATTTCAAGTCAGTTGGATATGGATCGGTTAGATTATTTAAAACGCGATAGTTTTTATACAGGTGTTTCAGAAGGTGCGGTAAATTCCGAACGTCTTATTACCATGTTGAATGTGCACAAAGATAAACTGGTAGTAGAGGAGAAAGGAATTTATTCCGTAGAAAAATTTATCATTGCTCGCCGTTTAATGTATTGGCAGGTGTATTTACATAAAACCGGAATCGTTGCAGAGCAATTATTGTTGCGATTATTAAAACGAGCAAAAGAATTAACCGATAATGGTGTTAAACTTCCTGCAAGCACCGCATTATCTTTTTTTCTGAATCATGCCATAACGAAAGAAACATTTACAAAAGATGTCTTGGATACGTTTTCAAAACTGGATGATTACGATATTGTTTCGGCCATGAAGTCTTGGGTTTCTTCAGAAGATTTTGTTCTAAAAACGTTAGCTCAAATGCTTTTAGATAGAGACTTGTTGAAAATTAAAATGAAGAAGAAGCCAGTGACTTCAGAAAAATTAAAAAAGAAATTGAAACTGGTGATGCAGAAGCATAATTTAACCGAGGAAGAAGCTAATTATTTTGTATTTACAGGGAGTATACAAAATCAGGCATACCGCATGGACAAAGACACTATTAACCTGTTAACCAAGAATGGAAAAATAAAAGATGTAGCCAAAGCGAGCGACCAAGTAAACCTAAAAGCACTTTCAGAAAAAGTAATTAAATACTATCTATGCTATCCAAAAAGCAATAACTAAACCTTTTTTTCTATTTTTGCAGGGATTATTGCCAAACTAATACATTTTTAAAAAGCGGGTTAACCTGGTTTTTCTGGCATATATCAATAACCACAATGCTACTAAATGAAATTTACAGCAACACAAATAGCAGGACTTTTAGAAGGTGAAATTGAAGGAAATGCTGATGCAGAAGTGTCAAAACTTGCTAAAATTGAAGAAGGAACCGAAGGGAGCCTAACTTTTTTAGCAAATCCTAAATACACTTCTTATATATATTCAACTCAGGCAACTATAACGATAGTCAATAAAGACTTTGTTGCCGAAAATAAAGTTGAAACTACTTTAATTAGAGTAGACGATGCCTACAAAGCCTTTTCTAAATTATTAGAATATTATAACCAAGTAAAGATGAACAAAACAGGAATTGAAGAACCTGTTTTTGTTTCAGAAAGTGCTGCGTATGGGGAGAACCTCTATTTAGGCGCTTTTTCTTATTTAGGTGACAATGTTAAAATTGGTGATAATGCAACTATTTATCCTAATGTATATATTGGTAATAATGTTACAATAGGCGATAATGTAATTATTTTTGCCGGAGCTAAAGTTTATTCTGAAACAATTATTGGTAATAACTGTGTGATTAATAGCGGTGTTATTGTTGGTGCAGATGGTTTTGGTTTTACGCCAGATGAAAATGGAGAATATTCAAAAGTGCCACAAACAGGAAATGTAATCATTGAAGACAATGTAGATTTAGGCGCTGGTACAACTATAGACCGTGCAACTTTAGGTGCTACTATTATAAGAAAAGGTGTTAAACTAGACAACCAGATTCAAATAGCCCATAATGTTGAAATTGGTGAACATACCGTTATAGCTGCTCAATCTGGAGTAGCTGGTTCTACTAAAATTGGCAAAAACTGCGTCATAGGTGGTCAAGTAGGTATTGTTGGTCATATAACCATTGGCAATAATGTAAGAATACAAGCACAAAGCGGTATTGGACGAAACGTAAAAGATAATGAGGCATTACAAGGTTCACCTGCTTTAAGCTATGGTGGCTTCAATAAAAGCTACGTTCATTTTAAAAACCTACCTGAAATAATCCAACGATTTAATACCTTTGAAAAAAAAATTGACAATGATTGAGTGTAATTCCACAAATCAGCAAACAATTGGCAAAGAAACTTCTCTTAAAGGAGTTGGATTGCATACAGGAAAAGAAGTAACTATTACTTTTAAACCTGCACCTGAAGATTACGGGTATAAATTTATTCGTGTTGACCTTGAGGGAAGTCCTGTTATAGAAGCAGATGCAAATTATGTTACCAATACACAACGAGGAACCAACCTTGAAAAAAAAGGGGTGAAAATTCAGACTTCAGAACATGTGCTGGCCGCTTTGGTTGGGATGGAAGTTGACAATTGCATAATTGAGTTAAACTCTTCTGAACCTCCCATTATGGATGGTTCTTCGAAATTTTTTGTCGAAGCTATTGAAGAAGCTGGAATTGTAAAACAAGAAGCCCAACGAGAAGAGTATGTTGTTAAGGAGGTAATAACCTTTGCAGATGAAGAAACAGGCAGTGAAATAACTGTAATCCCATCAGATGCTTACCAAATTACCACGATGGTCGACTTTGGAACAAAAGTTTTGGGTACTCAAAATGCTTCATTACAACGTATCTCGAATTTTAAAGATGAAATATCTAATGCTCGTACCTTTAGTTTTTTACATGAAATAGAAACGCTTCTAGATCACGGATTAATTAAAGGAGGAGATTTAAATAATGCAATTGTTTATGTTGACAAGGAATTGTCTCCTGAAACAATGGAAAAGCTTCGTGGTGCATTTGGAAAGGATGAAATTTCAGTAAAACCTAATGGAATTTTAGATAATCTAACCTTACACCATGCTAATGAAGCAGCCCGACATAAGTTATTAGATGTAATTGGCGATTTGGCTTTAATAGGAACACGTATTCGTGGAAAAGTGATTGCCAATAAACCAGGGCACACGGTAAACACTCAGTTTGCTAAAAAACTATCAAAGCTTATAAAAATTGAAAAACGGAACCGAGTTCCGCAATTTGATATTTCAAAAGAACCGGTAAAAGATGTTAATGCAATTATGGCCATGTTACCACATCGGCCACCATTTTTACTGGTAGATAAAATATTAGAACTGACAGATACAGGCGTAGTAGGTCTCAAAAATGTGACGATGAACGAGCCGTTTTTTGTAGGTCATTTTCCAGGAGCTCCAGTTATGCCCGGTGTTTTAATTGTTGAAGCAATGGCACAGACCGGAGGAATATTAGCATTAAGTACCGTGCCAGATCCTGAAAATTATTTGACGTTCTTTATGAAAATCAATAATGTAAAGTTTAAGCGTCAAGTAAACCCAGGAGATACGTTAATTTTCAACTTAGAATTAATTTCACCCATTAGAAGAGGAATTGTTCATATGAAAGGAGATGCTTATGTTAATGATAAATTAGTTACCGAAGCAGAATTAATGGCCCAGATTGTAAAAACAAAAAAAGACTAAATGAATCAACCGTTAGCATATGTCCATCCGGGCGCGAAAATTGCCAAAAATGTTGTTATAGAACCTTTTACAACAATTCATAACAATGTAATAATTGGCGAAGGAACTTGGATAGGATCCAACGTAACGATAATGGAAGGAGCACGAATAGGAAAAAACTGTAATATTTTTCCTGGTGCTGTAATTTCTGCTGTCCCACAAGACTTAAAGTTTAAAGACGAAGAAACAACTGCTGAAATAGGCGATAATACGACCATTAGAGAATATGTAACCGTAAATAGAGGTACCATAGACCGCGGTAAAACTGTAATCGGGAAAAATTGCCTTATTATGGCCTATTGTCATATTGCTCATGATTGTATTGTGGGTAATAACTGTATTTTTTCAAATGCAAGTACGTTGGCTGGTCATATTACAATTGGCGATTATGTAATCCTTGCAGGAATGACTGCTGTACATCAGTTTTGTATGATTGGCAGTCACGCTTTTGTTACTGGTGGATCTTTAGTTCGTAAAGACGTTCCACCTTATGTAAAAGGAGCGCGTGAACCACTTTCCTATGTAGGTATTAACTCAATAGGTCTTCGAAGAAGGGGGTATGACACTGAGAAAATTCGGGAGATTCAAAATATTTACCGTATACTATACCAAAATAACTATAATACCACACAAGCTTCAGAAATTATTGAAGCTGAAATGGAAGCCACTCCAGAAAGAGATGAAATCCTTCAGTTTATAAAAAATTCGAAACGGGGTATTATGAAAGGATATTTCAGTAATAATTAATGATTGATTAGAAGTTGGATACTGGGAGTTAGAAGTAAGATAAAAATAGTATCAAAAGATAATTCCCCCTTTGAAGGGGGTTAGGGGGATGTTATTTAAAGCAATCCATAAAACCCTAACAAAAACAGAGTTTAACATTAAAAAAGATACCCGCCTGCGCGGGCACTATTATGGCAACAACTTCAGATATAAGAAAAGGGTTATGTATTCATTATAACCACGATATTTTTAAAATAATTGAATTTTTACACGTAAAACCAGGAAAAGGACCTGCTTTTGTACGTACTAAATTGAAAAGTATAACCACAGGCAAAGTAATTGATAATACCTTTTCTGCGGGACATAAAATTGATGATGTACGAGTAGAGACGCATAAATTTCAATTTTTGTATAATGAAGGGGAGTTTTACCACTTTATGAATACGGAAGATTACACACAAATCCGTTTGTTAAAAGAAGCTCTAGACACGCCAGAATTAATGAAAGAAGGGGAAGTAGTAACCGTAATTATTAATACTGAAGACAACGCACCGCTTTCTGTTGAAATGCCTCCACATGTAATTTTGGAAGTAGCATCTACCGAACCAGGTGTAAAAGGAAACACGGCTACCAACGCAACAAAACCAGCAATTATGGAGACGGGTGCCGAAGTAAACGTACCGCTATTTATAAACGAAGGTGATAAAATACGTGTTGATACCGAAAAAGGGCAATACCAAGAGCGTATTAAAGAATAGATAGATAACTATCAAAATTTTAAATCCCGTCATGATGCTATTGTGATGGGATTTTTTATATTTGGTTTCAAATTCGTTAAAAATGAAATTTTCAAATCCCCAAACCTTGGCAGCTATCGCAGGTATTATTGACAGTAATTATGTTGGTGATGGAGCGTTTCCAGTATTGGGGTTGAACGAAATTCACGTAGTACAGCCTGGTGATATTGTATTTGTGGACCATCCCAAGTATTATGACAAGGCATTGCAATCACTTGCAACTATTGTTTTGATTAATAAAGAAGTAGATTGCCCACCGGGAAAAGCGCTATTAATTAGTGATGACCCTTTTCGGGATTTTAATAAACTAATTCACCATTTTAATCCGTTTGTGGCTGCTTCTGCCGTTATTGCAGATTCTGCAACAATTGGAAATCACACGATTATTCAGCCCAATGTGTTTATTGGTAATAATGTGGAAATAGGAGACGATTGTGTTATCCATCCAAATGTTTCTTTATACGACAATACTAAAATAGGCAATAATGTAACCATACATTCTGGTACTGTATTAGGAGCTGACGCTTTTTACTATAAAAATCGCCCTGAAAAATTTGATAAACTTTTAAGTGGTGGAAACGTAGTTATTAAAGACAATGTCGATATTGGCGCACAATGTACTATTGACAGTGGTGTTACAGCATCTACAACTATTGGAGAAGGAACCAAGCTGGACAATCAAGTTCACATTGGTCATGATACTGTAATTGGTAGTCGTTGTTTAATAGCTTCGCAAGTTGGGATTGCTGGGTGTGTGTTTATTGAAGATTATGTGACTATTTGGGGGCAAGTTGGAATTACCAGCGGTGTTACCATTGGTGAAAAAGCTGTAATTTCGGCACAAAGCGGTGTAAGTAAATCGCTTCCCGGTCATAAATCGTATTTTGGAACACCAGCAGATGAATTCAGAAAAAAATATAAGGAACTGGCGTCTATTCGCTTAATACCTGATATAATTGATAAATTAGATAGAATAAAATGAGCAAAAGTGCAAAGGAAATAGTGAGAAGGTTTTACCTTTCAGATGTATTAAATGATAAATCGGTATTGGAGAAGTATTTTCATCCCGATTTAGAATTACTTTGGAACAGTACAAATGGGCTAACCATAATGAGCCATGGAGATTTGGTGAATTACTTCGCTGAAATGCGTCGAACGTATGATGACCTCAGAGTAGAGGTGAGTCATATGCTTGAAGATGGTGATTATGTGACTGTTAGGTACAAATACTATATTAAAACCATTGAAAACCCAGATGAAGAATTAGGAATAGCGCATTTTATGGCTATTTGGGAAGTAAAAGATGGAAAAATATATCGCGGACACCAAGTAAGTCAACCTGTAACAGATAATGATGATACCGATGGGTCGTATCATAAGGTTAAAGTATAAATTCTTTTAAAAGCTATTTCAAAATAGTACCTTTGCATTGCTTTATCAAGAATATAAATAGGGCAACATAGATTTCAATATAAAACAATTAAAAATTCTGAAAGAGAATGAGCGTTTTAGTAAATAAAGATTCAAAAATTATCGTACAAGGTTTTACTGGAAGTGAAGGTACGTTTCACGCAGGTCAAATGATTGATTACGGTACAAATGTAGTTGGTGGTGTAACCCCGGGAAAAGGTGGACAAAAACACCTTGACAAACCGGTTTTTAATACCGTAGCAGATGCAGTTAAAGAAACAGGAGCAGATGTAACTATTATATTCGTTCCCCCTGCTTTTGCAGCAGATGCGATTATGGAAGCTGCAAACGCTGGAATTAAAGTGATCATTACAATTACTGAAGGAATTCCAGTGGGTGATATGATTAAAGTTGCCGATTATATTAAAGATAGAGACTGCCGCTTGGTAGGTCCTAACTGTCCTGGAGTTATTACTCCTGGCGAAGCTAAAGTAGGTATCATGCCTGGTTTTGTTTTCAAGAAAGGTAAAATTGGCGTTGTTTCAAAATCTGGAACATTAACTTATGAAGCTGCTGATCAAGTAGTAAAGCAAGGATTAGGAATCACAACCGCAATTGGTATAGGTGGAGATCCAATTATTGGGACTACCACAAAAGAAGCTGTAGAGCTTTTAATTAATGATGAAGAAACAGAAGCTGTTGTTATGATTGGTGAAATTGGTGGTCAATTGGAAGCCGATGCAGCACAATGGTACAAAGAAAGCGGAAGTAAAAAGCCAATTATTGGTTTTATCGCAGGTGAAACAGCACCTGCTGGACGAACTATGGGACACGCTGGAGCCATTGTAGGTGGAAGCGATGATACTGCACAAGCTAAAAAGAAAATATTAAGTGAATGTGGAATTCACGTTGTAGATTCACCTGCAGAAATAGGTAAGAAAGTTGCCGAAGTTCTAGGGTAAATCACGAATCATATAAGTACTAAAGTCCTGTTTTTTTAACAGGGCTTTTTTTATATTTGATATCTAAGTAAGATAATTGGTATCTTACATTATTCTGAAAAAAGAACCAACCAAAATTAATAGAACAAATAGCTATGAAATTATTAGAAGGGAAAACAGCAATTATAACAGGAGGTAGCCGTGGAATAGGAAAAGGAATCGTGGAAACGTTTGTAAAACACGGCGCTAATGTAGCATTTACATATAACTCATCTAAAGAATCTGCAGAAGCAATTGCTTCCGATCTTTCTAAGGAAGGAGTAAAAGTGAAAGCGTATCAAAGTAATGCTGCTAATTTTGAAGATTCTCAAGAGTTAGCCGCTGAAGTTTTAAAAGAATTTGGTAGCATCGATGTTTTAATAAATAATGCAGGTATTACAAAAGACAATCTTTTAATGCGTATTTCAGAAGAAGATTTCGATAAAGTAATTGAAGTGAATTTGAAGTCTGTTTTCAATATGACAAAAGCTGTACAACGCGCTATGTTAAAACAGCGTAAAGGTTCTATTATCAATATGAGCTCGGTAGTAGGAGTGAAGGGTAATGCCGGACAAACTAATTATGCTGCTTCAAAAGCCGGAATTATTGGTTTTACAAAATCTGTAGCTTTAGAATTAGGCTCTCGTGATATTCGTTGTAATGCAATTGCACCAGGTTTTATCGAAACTGAAATGACTGGAAAACTAAATGAAGAAACAGTTCAAAGCTGGAGAGAGGCGATTCCTTTAAAGCGAGGAGGCTCACCAGAAGATATCGCAAATGCATGTGTGTTTTTAGCAAGTGATCTTTCTGGATATATAACAGGGCAAGTTTTAAACGTAGATGGAGGAATGCTTACATAATTAGTATTTTTGAAATATTAAACTTGAACTTACATAATTGACAACTGAAACCATACTATATATCATCATCGCCGGCGTAATTTCTTTTGCGCTGGCGTTGTTCATGTATGGTTATAAAACAAAATATTCTAAATCGCTAAGCTGGATATTTGGGATATTACGTTTTGTTACTTTGTTTTCACTTTTGCTTTTACTAATTAACCCGAAGTTTAAAAGTGAAACGTATTCCATTGAAAAACCGAAACTACCTGTACTTGTCGATAATTCAGGTTCAATAGCAGAACTAAAGCAAACAGATCAAGTTTCAGTTTTACTTGAAAAGTTGAAGAGTAATGAAAATTTGAATGAAAAGTTCGATCTCTCTTTCTTTTCCTTCGGAAGTGATTTCGAGGAGTTAGATTCTCTTTCCTTTTCAGAAAAGAATAGCAATCTTTCAAAAGCTTTGGAATCCACAGATAACCTTTTTAAAAAGGAAAATGCTCCCACTATTTTGATAACCGATGGTAATCAGACATTGGGGAGCGATTACGAGTTCACTTCGGCAACATATAAAAACGCTATTTATCCTTTTATTTTAGGTGATTCCATTAAATACACCGATCTTAAAATTGAACGCTTAAACAGCAATCGTTATGCTTTTTTAAAAAATAAGTTCCCGGTGGAAGTAATCTTGGTATATAACGGAACAGGATTGGTTACTTCACAGTTTATAATATCTCAAGGCGGTACAACTGTGTTTAGGGAAACCATAGGGTTTTCAGAAGAGAATAATAGTAAAACATTAAATTTTACGCTTCCGGCATCAAGCGTGGGATTACAAAAATATACCGCTCAAATTGTACCGTTAGATGATGAAAAAAATAAGACCAACAATAGCAAACAGTTTGCGGTTGAAGTAATTGACCAAGCAACCAATGTCCTCGTGGTGAGTGATATTTCTCATCCAGATTTAGGAGCTTTAAAAAACTCAATAACAACTAATGACCAACGAACGGTTACTTTTAAAAAACCATCAGAAGCCGCTTCTATATTAAATGACTATCAATTAGTTGTATTTTTTCAGCCCGATCGTAGTTTTTCCCAGATATATTCAGAAATAAAAAATCTTAAAAAAAACACCTTAACAATAACTGGTACCAATACCGATTGGAGTTTCTTGAATTCAATTCAACAGGAATTTAAAAAAGAGTCCAGTTTACAAACCGAAGAAGTTTCAGCAACACTGAACAACAACTATAGCACTTTTGCAGTAGAGAATATTAGGTTTGATGAGTTTCCGCCATTAAAAACAACCTTTGGAGACTTAAGCGTACTAGTTCCGCACGAAACATTATTGGGACAATCCATTAATGGTTTTGAAACAGGCACACCTATGTTAGCCACGTTAGAGCTAAATGGAAAGCGCGATGCCATTTGGGATGGGGAAGGTTTATGGAAATGGCGTGCACAGTCGTTTTTACAAACCGAAAACTTTCAGGAGTTTGATAATTTTACAGGAAAACTAATACAATATTTAGCTTCTAATAAACGTCGAAGCCGTCTAGAAGTTAGTAATGAAACTTTTTACTACAATAACAACTCGATAAAAATTTCAGCTCAATATTTTGATAAAAACTTTGTGTTTGATTCTCGTGCAGCTCTAAATATTACAGTAAATAATACCGAAACTGAAAAGCAAACAGTTTTCCCTATGTTGCTAAGGAATAACTTCTATGAAGTAGATTTAAATAGCTTGCCAGCTGGGGAGTACAAGTATACGGTTTCAGTTGCTGATGAATCAATTTCGCGTAGCGGAAACTTTACCATTCTCGATTTTAACGTAGAACAGCAGTTTTTAAATGCCGATGTTTCCAAGTTACAACGAGTAGCTCAAAACACAAATGGAACCGCCTATTTCCCGTCAGAAACGGAGCTTTTAATTGAGCGCTTAATGGCTGATGATTCTTACCAATCCATTCAGAAAAGCGAACTAAAAACCGTACCTTTGATTGATTGGAAATACCTGCTCGGGCTTATAGTTTTAACGCTTAGTGCTGAGTGGTTTATTAGAAAATACAACGGACTTATATAAACCAAAAAAATATAAATTATAATGGAAAGATTACCCAAAATAGGGATACCACTAATTATTGGTATCATCATAATTATAATCGTTATAGCAAAATCTGCTGTAACCATATCTTCTGGAGAAGCCGGAGTGCTTTACAAACGCTTTGGCGGTGGGGTTGTAACCGATGAGCCTGCTATGGGCGAAGGGTTCCATATTGTAGCTCCTTGGAATGACGTTTTTATATACGAAGTACGTCAGCAATCGTTAGATGAATCTATGAAAGTATTATCCTCAAACGGGTTGGATATTCGATTAGAAGCCTCTGTTTGGTTTCAACCTGAAGATGTAAACTTAGGAAAATTACACCAAGAAAAAGGAGAGGATTACATTACGAGGTTGATAAAGCCAGCTGTACGTTCTGCTACTCGTGCGGTAGTAGGTCGTTATACCCCTGAGCAATTGTATGCTAGTAAGCGAGAATCAATCCAGAGTGAAATGTTAGAAGAAACTGAAAATTTACTTAACAATCAATTTGTGCAAGTAAACCGGATTTTAGTACGTGATATTTCGTTACCAGAAACTATTAAAGTAGCTATTGAGCGTAAATTAAGACAAGAACAGGAATCTTTGGAGTATGAATTCCGTTTAGAAAAAGCACAGAAAGAAAAAGAGCGTCAGCGTATTGAAGCAGAGGGTAAAGCTGCAGCAAACAGCATTTTAAGCGCTTCGTTAACTGATAAAATATTACAAGAAAAAGGTATTCAGGCAACAGTAAAACTTTCTGAATCTAATAATAGTAAAGTAATTGTTATTGGTTCTGGCGATAGTGGAATGCCTATTATCTTAGGAAACCAATAAGAAGTAAGTAATCAGTTAGCAGTATCAGTACACATTAAATACTAAAACTGGAATAAAAAGCCTTTCAGAATCTTCTGAAAGGCTTTTATTTTGGCTCTAAGTCAGTTTTGAATATACTTTATACAGTCAATAGGTGTAGAATTTGACTAAATCTAAGTATCATCTGGATTACTCGAGGCTAAGACTTTTTAAAATGGTGTTTTTTACAATCTAACGGCACTGCTAATTGCCGTTGGATACAGTAAAATATAATCCTTAATTAATTCGTTTCCAAATTCTCACTAATACAAAACAACAAATGGCTGCTAAAATGGACAGTAAGGTTGCTGTTACAAATTTTGAATAGATAAAGTATCCTGTAGCAAACAGGACACTATACGTGCCGATAACGCCTAAAAGGAAAGCTAATATTTTATAATTGAAATTGTAAAACTTACTTTTTTCACCAAAAACCAGAGATTCAAAACTCTCTAACGTGTCTTTGTCAGTTGGTTTTGTAATTAGGGTAACTAAAACCCATCCTATTGTTGTAATAATCACTCCAATGGTTAATTGCCAATGACTGGCCAATTCAAAAAGGGGACTATCCATTTTTTCATTTACAAAGAAGAAAATGGCAATGATAAACGAAATAGACATAGCGGCGATTTCACTATATGGATTTACCCGGCTCCAAAACCACCTTAGGATAAACAATAAACCAGTTCCTGCACCAATTTGTAGCAATAGGTCAAATACGTCTTTTGCTGATTGTAGATAAAAAGAAAATAAGGCGGCGGAGGTCATTAATACGACTGTAGAGATTCTACCAACCAATACTTTTTGTTTTTCTGAGGCTGAGGGATTAACAAAACGACCGTAAAAATCATTTACAATATATGAACTTCCCCAGTTTAATTGTGTTGAAATAGTACTCATAAATGCAGCTATAAGAGAAACAAGTACCAAGCCTATTAAACCTGCGGGTAAATATGTCATCATTGCTACATACGCAACATCATGACCTTGCATTTCAGCATTCAGATTAGGAAAAGCCGTAGCAATACTTTCTAAATTGGGGAACATAACAATAGAAGCCAATCCTACTAATATCCATGGCCAAGGTCGTACGGCATAATGTGCAAAATTAAAAAACAACGTAGCCCATGTAGCGTGTTTTTCGTTTTTTGCTGCTAGCATACGCTGTGCAATATAACCACCACCGCCAGGCTCTGCACCTGGATACCAAGTACTCCACCATTGTACTGCTAAAGGAATAATGAAAAGGGTGATTAACATTTCAGTATTTGAAAAGTCTGGAAGTATATTCAGTTTTGTAGCTACTTGTTGATTTTCAAGTAAGTTGGACAGTCCTCCAATTTCAGGTAGGTTCAGTATGTAAACTGTTGCCCAAATAGAACCGACCATTGCGATTATAAACTGTATTAAATCTGTAATTAATACACCTTTTAAACCACCTAATGAAGAATAAATAACGACAATTATAGAAGAGTAGAGTAGGGCTTCTTCTTGTGAAATACCTAATAAAATATTTGCAATCTTGGCACCTGCCAAGCATACGCCTGCCATAGTTATAATATTAAACACAACACCCAAATACAAGGCTCTAAACCCTCTTAAAAACTTTGCAGCTTTGCCAGAGTAACGTAATTCATAAAACTCTAAATCTGTTAATACTCCAGATTTTCGCCATAATTTAGCATAGAAAAACACCGTAAGCATTCCCGTAAGCAACATGGCCCACCAAACCCAGTTTCCAGAAACTCCGTTTTTTCTGACTAGTTCGGTTACCAAACCTGGTGTGTCGGCTGCAAATGTTGTTGCAACCATAGAAATACCTAACAACCACCAAGGCATATTCCGCCCAGAAAGAAAAAACTCTTGGGTGTTTTTACCGGCCTTTCTGGCAACTACAAGACCGATAAATAAAAAAATTGCGAAAAAAGAAAGGATTAATACCCAATCGAGAGTGGCTAAGTGCATACACTATATTTTAGTAAGCTATTAAGGATTTTGCTTGACCCACCCAATTATCACGTTCAATCCTTCCGGGGAAAAAATCAATGATATCGGTAAGTGCGCGTATATCAGAAGAGGTAAGCTTACTTATTTGTTCGAAGGTGTAAATGTCAATTTCATTGAGTTTTTCTTCAATATAAGGACCAATACCTTCAATCTTAGTAAGGTCATCCCGTTCAAAACTATGAGCAAAACCAATAGTTTCATAATCTAATTTAGGTTTATCTTTTGTGTATGTAACAAAGCTAGTACGTGCCTTTTTCAAAACTTCTTCAGGATTAACAATCTCTTTTTGAGTTTGTTTTACGACTTCGACAATTTTAGGCTTTATTTCCGTGAAAATAGTTTCTATGTCGTTTATTTTTTGTTGTGATTTAGCTGCATTTACTTCACCTTTTAACTTTGCTATAAAGGTTTTGTTTTTTTCTTTCTGGAACCATGAGCCTGAAAAATAACCAATAACGAATGAACTAAACATTAAAATAAAAATGCTTATTAAGTTCGAAAATTGGTTTATGTATTCAAAAAAACTATCCATTATAATTGTAAACTATTTCAATTCTTCTATTGGCGATTCTGCCTCGTTTAGAATTATTAGTGTCAATTGGCTCAGTTTCACCTTTAGAGATTGCTTTAATTAGTGATTTTTCAAAACCTCCTTTTGAAATTAAATAATATCTTACCTGCCTTGCATATTGTAGCCCCATACTGTAATTGTCGTTTGCATTACCTACATTGTCTGTATGTCCAATTACTGCAATGGTCATTTTTGGATTGTTTGTAAAGGCGGTTTTAATCTCTTCAAGCAAATTACGTAAATTATTGTTTACGATAATTCCGGTTTCAGAAAATTTAGGATATACTGTTACAGATTCAGGAATATTTGTTTCCATTTCTTCTATACGATCTTTATCCCAGGGTTTAAAGGAAAAGGAAAAGCCGTCATTAAATTCTTCACTTTCATTAAAATTAATGTCTTTAATTACAGGTTTAACTACGATTTTTTCTGAAGCAATTCCAGTTGTAATTAAAATTTGTTTTAATTTATTACCCCTTTGAACTCCTATATTAGGTGTTTCCATATTTTCATCAGGGCTGTAAATTGAAGTAATTTGTATTTCTTTATTTGGGTGTTCAATTAAATAGGTGTTGATTTTGTATTTAAAATCAATAGTCGATTCAGGTACAATAATTTCTGTGCTGTTTTTATGCGATATTATTCCATCTTCAAACAAAAATAAAATATCCCCTTGATCATTTTTTACAACCATTGGAGTGTTTTCGACCGTAGAAATAGAGTCTATTTTGTATAAATTTTTCTCCATTTTATTAATACTATCGATTGCAGTAGAAGTAAGCGTATCTTTATTTATGGATGTGTTTTCCGTTAGAACGGCAGTAGGTTCATTGTCTGTCTGAAGCCATGAATAGAGCCAAAGCCCAAAAAAAGCCCAAATAAGAAAAATGATAAAAGCTATTAAAAAACTTTTCAAAGCGTGTAAAAAATTGATTTATAGAACGTAAGTTATTTCTTATAATTCTATAAAAAACAAATCTAATAAAATATTGCATTTATTTTTACTTAATAATAATATGTTTATTAATAATTATATAAACATTTTTATCTAACTTTGTACACATCTTATGAAACAGATAGCATTACATCATCACCATATTAATTTCCACGCTCTTGCGAGGTGATACTGATATGTTGTAAGTAAACTTATATAAACTATATCGAAACCCGTTTGAGCATTCTCAAACGGGTTTTTTCATGCACTAAAATTAAAAAAATGAAAGTATTAAAAATTGCAGTACAAAAGTCAGGAAGGCTAAACCAAGAGTCTTTAAAAATTTTAAAAGATTGTGGCATTTCCATAGATAATGGCAGGGATCAATTAAAGGCACCTGCTAAAAATTTTCCGTTGGAAATCTATTATTTGCGTAATGGAGATATTCCTCAATATTTAAAAGATGGTGTAGTAGATTGTGCGATAATAGGAGAGAATCTTTTAGTTGAAAACGGTAACGAAATTACCGTAAAAGAAAAATTAGGTTTTTCTAAATGCCGTGTTTCATTAGCGGTTTCTAAGTTTTTTGAGTATGATAGCATAAAAGATTTTGAAGGAAAAAGAATCGCCACTTCATACCCTAATACCACACAAAAGTATCTTACCGAAAAAGGAATCACAGCAGATTTACATATTATTAACGGAAGCGTTGAAATCGCCCCTAACATTGGTTTAGCAGACGGTATTTGCGATATAGTAAGCAGTGGAAGTACACTTTTTAAAAATAATCTGAAAGAAGTTGAAGTTATTTTCGAAAGTGAAGCTGTACTGGCAGCATCTCCCTTAATTAGTAACAAAGTAAATCAATTGCTAGAAAAATTACTTTTTCGAATTCAATCTGTATTAAAAGGTCGTGACAATCGCTACGTTTTGCTTAATACTCCAAACGATAAAATCGAAGCCATTACGAAATTATTACCCGGGATGAAAAGCCCAACTATTTTACCGCTTCTCAAAGAAGGCTGGAGCAGTATGCATTCTGTAGTTAATCAAGAGGAGTTTTGGGAAGTAATTGAAGAATTAAAAGCTGTAGGTGCTGAAGGTATTTTAGTGTGTCCTATTGAAAAAATGATTGCATAATGAAAAAAGCACTTAATCCAGCTAAAAATACTTGGTCTGAACTACTTAAAAGACCTACGAAAACAGTGGCAGACATTGAAGCTGTCGTCAATGACATCTTTAAGGAAGTAAAAACAAAAGGCGATCAGGCAGTGTTAAAGTATACAGAGCTTTTTGACGGCACCACACCTGATAAATTGTTAGTTTCTGAAGAAGAAATTAACCAAGCAGAGAAATCTATAACTTCTGAATTAAAAGAAGCGATAGCTATAGCAAAAAAGAACATCACTACCTTTCATGCTGCACAAAAAACAGAGGGTGTAACGGTAGAAACTACTAACGGAGTTACCTGCTGGCAAGAAAAACGGCCTATTCAAAAAGTGGGATTGTATATTCCAGGAGGTTCAGCACCGCTATTTTCAACTTTATTAATGCTTGCTGTGCCTGCAACTATAGCAGGATGTGAAGAAATTGTATTATGTACGCCACCTAATAAAAAAGGAGAAGTCAATCCGGCTATTTTATATACTGCAAAACTCTGTCGCGTCACGAAAATTTATAAAATAGGCGGAATTCAAGCCATTGCGGCGATGACTTTTGGTACCGAAACCGTTCCTTCCGTTTATAAGATTTTTGGTCCCGGAAACCAATATGTTACGGTTGCAAAACAGTTAGCAACCAAATATAATGTAGCTATCGATATGCCTGCGGGTCCTTCAGAATTATTAGTTTATGCAGATGATACTGTCAATGCTTCTTTTGTAGCATCAGATTTATTGAGCCAAGCAGAACACGGACCTGACAGCCAAGTAATTTTGGTTTCTATTTCTGAAAAAATTATTGTTGAAACCGAAAAAGAAGTGGAAGCACAGCTAGAAAAACTACCCAGAAAAGATATTGCAACACAAGCTATTGCAAATTCAAAATTAATTTTAATAGATACGAAAGAAGAAGCGCTTGAAATGATTAATGAGTACGGCCCGGAACACTTTATTGTTATTTCAGAAAATGAAGAATACTTCGTATCAAATATTCAAAACGCTGGATCTGTATTTATAGGGAATTACACGCCTGAAAGCGCTGGTGACTATGCTTCAGGCACCAATCACACTTTACCGACCAACGGCTATGCAAAACAGTATAGCGGTGTTAATTTGGATAGTTTTTTAAAGAGTATGACGTTTCAAAAAATTTCAGAAAAAGGAATTAAGAATATCGGTCCTGCAATTGAAATCATGGCTGAAGCAGAAGGATTAGAAGCTCACAAAAACGCAGTATCCATTCGTTTAAAAAGCTTACAATAATATTATGAAAAATATATTTAAACTAGACAGACTAGTTCGTCCTAACGTTGCAGCTTTACAGCCTTATAGCTCTGCTAGAGATGAATTTACAGAAACGAGTGAATCTATGGTTTTCTTAGACGCTAATGAAAATCCTTTTGAAAACGGAGTAAATCGGTATCCAGATCCGCAACAACGGTTTTTAAAGAAAGAAATAGGTTTAATTAAAGATATTTCAGAAAAAAATATGCTGTTAGGCAATGGCAGTGATGAAGCTTTGGATTTACTCTTTAGAGCTTTTTGTGAGCCTGGAAAAGACAATATAATCACACTTCCTCCCACGTACGGAATGTACAAAGTACTTGCTGGAATTAATAATATTGAAAATAGGGAGGTGCTGCTAACTGAAGCATTTCAACCCAATATCCCAGCAATTTTAGAAAAAGTTGATGAGCAAACAAAAATGATTTTTCTTTGTTCACCCAATAATCCTACAGGGACTCTTTTTTCTGAAACTCAAGTTGAAAAATTATTAAACAATTTTAAAGGTTTGGTTGTTATTGATGAAGCGTATATCGACTTTTCAGAAACCGAAAGTTGGTCAAAAAAGTTGACTCAATATCCTAATTTGGTTGTTACCCAAACCCTATCAAAAGCGTATGGAATGGCTGGAATAAGACTGGGTATTTGTTTTGCTTCCGAAGAAATAATAACGGTTTTAAATAAAATTAAACCACCTTATAACATTAATTCTTTAACACAAGAAAAAGCGATTAATCGGTTAAAAAGCATATCAATTTTAAAAGATGAAATAAGTTTATTGATAGATGAAAAGAAAGAGTTATATAAAGCTTTAGTTGAAGTAAACTTTATTAATAAAATTATTCCTTCAGAAGCTAATTTTATTCTATGCCAAGTAGATGACGCTACAAAACGTCACAATCAATTAGTAGAAAAGGGGATTGTAGTTCGAAACCGTAGCAGTCAACCGCTTTGTGAAAATACTTTGCGCTTAACAGTTGGAACGCCAAAAGAAAATGAGCTTTTAATTACCACCTTAAAACAACTTCAATCATGAAAAAGAACGTATTATTTATAGATAGGGACGGAACCCTAATTAAAGAAACCGTCGACGAACAAATTGATGCCTTTGATAAAATGGTGTTCTACCCAAAGGTTTTTACATATATGGCTAAAATAGCCAAAGAGTTAGACTTTGAGCTCGTTATGATAACCAATCAGGACGGTTTAGGCACGGACTCATTTCCAGAAGAAACATTTTGGTCAGTTCATAATTTTATCATGAAAGCTTTTGAGAATGAAGGAGTCGTTTTTAATGAGGTTTTTCTAGACAGAACCTTTCCGCACGAAAACGCGCCCACTCGAAAACCAGGTACAGCATTGTTAAAAAAGTTTTTTTCAGAAGAATACGATTTGGAAAATTCATTTGTAATAGGCGATCGACTTACCGATGTAGAATTGGCTAAAAATCTAGGTTCAAAAGCTATTTTTATTAATGATGACACGCAGTTAGGAACAAATGAAATCACAGTTCAAAAGGAAGAGTTAAACTCGGTTATAGCACTAGAAACTAATGACTGGATGGCTATCTACGAGTTTTTAAAATTAGACTCTAGAACGGCTGAAATCAATAGAAAAACAAATGAAACAGATATATCAATCCAATTAAACCTTGATGGAACTGGGAAAAGCGCTATTGATACTGGAATTGCCTTTTTCGACCACATGTTAGATCAAATAGCTAGGCATGGTCAAATGGACCTTTCTGTAAAAGTAACAGGCGATCTAGAAGTAGATGAACATCACACGATAGAAGATACCGCTATTGCATTAGGGGAAGTTTTTTCAAAAGCATTGGGTAATAAATTAGGGATAGAGCGTTACGGATTTTGTTTACCAATGGACGATTGCTTAGCGCAAGTAGCGATTGACTTTGGCGGTAGAAATTGGCTGGTTTGGGAAGCAGATTTTAAACGTGAAATGATTGGTAAAATGCCTACTGAAATGTTCTACCATTTCTTTAAAAGTTTTACAGACGGAGCTAAGGCTAACCTTAACATTAAAGCAGAAGGAACGAACGAACACCACAAAATAGAAGCAATTTTTAAGGCCTTTGCCAAAGCGATAAAAGTTGCAGTAAAGCGAGATACAGATAAGATGATTTTACCATCTACAAAAGGCGTATTGTAATGAATATAGTTATTATAGATTATGGTGCCGGAAATATTAAGAGCCTTCAATTTGCTATTGAAAGGTTAGGGTTTAATGCTATTTTGAGTAGTAATGAAGAAGAAATTAAAACTGCCGATAAAGTGATTTTTCCGGGTGTCGGTCATGCCGACAGTGCGATGAAAATGCTAAAGGAAACAGGCTTAGACAAGCTCATACCCAACTTAAAACAACCCGTTTTAGGTATTTGTTTGGGCATGCAGTTGCTTTGTAATTCTTCGGAAGAAGGAAACACGAAGGGTTTAGGTGTTTTTAACCTTGACGTAAAACGATTTTCAAATACATTGAAAGTTCCGCAAATGGGCTGGAATACCATTTCAAACTTACAGACTGATTTATTTAAAGGTATTTCAGAAAACGAGTTTATGTATTTGGTGCACAGCTACTATGTCCCAATTTGCGATGAAACCATTGCAATGACTGACTATGACGGAGATTATTCTTCTGCATTTCAAAAAGATAACTTCTACGGCGTTCAATTTCACCCAGAAAAAAGTAGCGCTGTTGGAGAAAAAATATTAAAGAACTTTTTAATGATTTAACTATGAGAATAATACCTGCTATAGATATTATTGAAGGTAAATGTGTACGGCTTTCAAAAGGTGACTACAACACAAAAAAAATATACAACGAGAACCCGCTAGAGGTTGCTAAACAATTTGAGGATCACGGCATTAAATATCTACATTTAGTAGATTTAGATGGGGCAAAAAGTAGCCATATTGTTAACCATAAAATTTTAGAAGAAATAGCTTCTAAAACCAATCTACAAATAGATTTTGGAGGTGGTTTAAAAAGTGATAAAGATCTAGAGATAGCCTTTAATAGTGGCGCCAATCAAATAACTGGTGGAAGTATTGCAATTAAAAACCCGGCTGTTTTTAAAAACTGGTTACAAAAATATGGTAGCGACAAAATTATTTTAGGTGCTGATGCAAAAGATGAAAAAGTTGCTGTAAGTGGCTGGTTAGAAGAAAGTGATGAGTTTGTCATTCCGTTTATTCAAAAATATCAAATTGAAGGAGCCACGTATGTAATTTGTACAGATATTAGTAAGGATGGGATGTTGGAAGGCCCTTCGTTTGAATTGTACAAACAAATTTTAGCTGAAACTGAGAATTTAAAACTAATTGCTTCTGGAGGTGTAGCTATCTTCGACGATCTTCCTAAGCTATCTGAAATAGGATGTGAAGGAGCTATTTTAGGAAAAGCTATTTATGAAAACAGAATATCTTTAAAACAACTTGAAAAATATATTCTAGATGCTAACTAAACGAATAATCCCTTGTTTGGATATAAAAAATGGCCGCACCGTAAAAGGCGTTAATTTTGTAAACCTTCGAGATGCTGGAGACCCAGTAGAATTAGCTAAAATATATTCTGAAACGGGAGCCGATGAGTTGGTTTTTTTAGATATATCAGCTACTGAAGAACGCCGTAAAACACTTGCCAATATGGTTTTACAAATTGCTGAAGCTATAAACATTCCGTTTACCGTTGGCGGCGGAATTTCGAGTGTGGAAGATGTTGCCGTATTATTGAAAAACGGAGCAGATAAGGTTTCTATAAACTCTTCCGCAGTTAAAACCCCGCAACTTATAAACAATTTAGCTGCTAAATTTGGTTCGCAATGTATTGTGGTTGCTATCGATGCAAAACAGATAGATGGTGATTGGGTTGTACATTTAGTAGGAGGGAAGCAACCTACAACGTTAAATTTATTTGATTGGGCTTTGGAGGCTGAAAAAAGAGGTGCTGGAGAAATTCTCTTCACTTCAATGGATAATGACGGTACCAAAGACGGTTTTGCTAATGAAGCTTTGAAAAAACTTTCAGAAACACTCAATATTCCAATAATTGCTTCAGGTGGTGCAGGTACTATGAATCATTTTACAGATACTTTTAAATTAGGAAAAGCTGATGCTGCTTTGGCTGCTAGTGTTTTTCACTTTAAGGAAATAGAGATTTCAGAATTAAAAAAAGAATTAAAAACACAGGAAATCCCTGTTAGATTATAAGATTATGCAAATAGACTATACGAAATACGAAAACGGTTTAGTCCCGGCAATTATACAAGATGCAATCACTAAAAATGTGTTGATGCTAGGCTATATGAACGAAGAGGCGTTTTTAAAAACCAATCAAACTAAAAAAGTAACCTTTTTTAGCCGAAGTAAAAATAGACTGTGGACCAAAGGAGAGGAGAGTGGCAATTTTTTAAACTTAGTTTCCATAAAAGTTGATTGTGATAATGACGCTCTGCTTGTTCAAGTGCAGCCAGAAGGGCCAACTTGTCACAAAGGAACAGATACATGTTGGAACGAAAAAAACAACTCTAATTTCGGGTTTCTTTCAAAATTGGAAGCAATAATTGAGGACAGAAAAGATAATTCAGAAAACGAAAAATCCTATGTTTCATCTCTTTTTAGAGCGGGAATGAACAAAATAGCTCAAAAAGTAGGAGAAGAGGCTGTTGAAGTAGTAATTGAGGCAAAAGATAGTGATGATAATCTTTTTTTAAATGAAAGCAGCGATTTATTGTTTCACTACCTAATCTTATTGCAAGCGAAGGGCTACAAACTTAGCGATATTGAAAAAGTGTTGCAAATGAGGCATAGTCGATAAGTTTGCAACACTTTAATATAACTAAATTCTAACTGTTTGCTCTAAGGGAGTGGAATAAACCATTCCTTTTGTTTATGCCAGACTCAGTTTTTATAAAAATTTTCATCAACTAATTTGATACTGATATCTGGATAGTTTTTCTTTAGCTCTCTTTCTAATCCAATAACATGGGCAGCCCCGACAATGACAATATTTTTAGTATAGTCTTTATTTAGTACTTGAGTCGCAATGTTTTTAGCCATTCTACTATTACGTTCGTTCCAGTATTTTTCACCTAAAGTACAGCTTTTTGTTTCGTTTTCTACATAGGTAAAAGAAGATAGTTTGTGTAGCCGCAACAAAGATTTACGCTTATTTACGTGTTTTCCTAAACCTCCTAATAGGGCAGGCAGTATAGCTCTATTGTAGTCTTTTTTATTGAGCTCTCTATTAATTTTATTATCACCATTTGTTTGACCTTTTTTAGCACAAGCTTGCCAAGCTTCATGGTACTGTTTATTTGTCTGTTGATCGTCCATGGAGTTTAATTGTTTAATATTTAACTTTAATGCTAGTTTAGCTGTTAAATCTCCGTCTTCAGCACGTGTCGGCTTTTTTGACCCCTTAATACCATGCTTTTGAATGTATTTATAAAACTGATAATTGGCATCGTCTCTAAGATAAGCAAACGAGTTAGTTATTAGTTTTAAATTATCTTCTGTAAGATTTTCAAAATCTTTTCTTAGTAAAGAATCCAAGGTATGCTGATCAAAATTGAAACTGTTTTTTAGCGAATCAGATAAATAATAAAACTTCTTATAATGTTTTGACCAACCATTTTTTAAATATTCCCAACTTATTGAGTCATTAGGCTGCGGACTTTCAACATAAATAGCTTCAGGGTTATACTTTATAGCTAATTTTAAAAGAGGCTTATAACTGTTTTTAACAACTTTTGGTACTTCGTGCATTGTACCAATTATAAAAACTTCTTTTTTGTTTTGTATCTGTGAAAACAAGTTAGTTGCTAAAATTACCGTAATTAAAAAAATGATTAGTTTCTTCATGATGTTGTTTTTAGATCCCTTTGTATTTTGGGAGTTGATTATTTCTAAAACAAATATAAATAGAGAAGGCCTCAAACATCCTTAATATAGGGCGTTTGGGGTGAAACAATACTTATTTGTGGTGAAATTTATGTTGAATATATGTAAATGCTAAGTATTTGTTTTTAGTAGAAAAAAATTAAGAATCTAAAACGGACTTTACATTTTCAAAATATGTTTTTGAAACGGGAATTTCAATATCGTTACTTAAAAGAAGGGATATTTTTCCTTTTTTGTTTTTCCACTGCTTAAAATGAAAAGGATTAAATATATGAGAACGGTGACTTCGGATTAATGATGTGTCGAGTGTTTCGATATAAGAAAGTTTGTTTCGAATTAGTTGTCTTTTTAAATTTCCGAAGTCTAAAAAAGTCACTTCAATATAGTTGTCTTCAGCTTTTATGGATATGATATCGTTTAATAGCAAATGCAACCCTTCATAGGTTCCTTCACCGTCTATATTTATTTTTTGATCGTCTAATTTTTTTTCTCTGTATTTGCCTAGAGCTACACGGCCTCCTATAACGATAGGTAAAATAATGGCAATTACAGGTAAATATATTGAAGAAAAGAAATACCATACTCCATACGGGTTAGGTTCGCCTGAAACAATGATATATAAATAGACAGATCTAGCAATTATAAAAGCCAGAATACTAAAACAGAGTATGAATAACAACTCTTTACCAATAGTCCATAATGTATTTTTACAAAGCCAATATTGAAAAGGCATCATAAAAAAGTATGCAATCCCGCCTACTAAGCCATAAATAGGTAAATAAATAAGTTGCTCAATATTAGTTAACTCATTAACATCAAGGGGTTCTGTTAAATACAAAAAAGTAAAAATCCATATAACAAGGCCTAATGCAACAAGTAAATGATGCTTTACTAATGGATCAAATGGATAAGTGGTGTTTAGCAATTTCTTAAGCTTAATTAATATTAGTTACAAGTCTAAAATAATTAAAAGAATTAGTTTTTCTATCTTTAAAAAACAATTTATAAAAATGACTGCAAGAAAAAAAAGACGTATAAAACTTCCTAAAGTAAATCCTCAGAAAAACAGGAATGAAGTCCCTGGACAAGTAACCTATACAGGTAAAAAAGCATCTACGGTTACTAAGTTAGAAATCATTGACTACTCGAAAGATCATTACAAACGAATAGATACTGAAAATATTGAAGATGCATTTGAATTTGAAACGTCTGAACACGTTACATGGATAAATGTCAATGGCCTTAACAATACCAAAGAAATAGAACGCCTTGGTGATTATTACAGTTTGCATCCATTAATTCAAGAGGATATTGTGACCACCAACCAACGTCCCAAAATGGATGAATATGAAGATTACTTATTCATTGTTTTTAAAATGCTTCACTATACTGACGATGGCGATTTTGTGAATGAACATGTAAGTTTAGTGGTTGGTCATAACTACGTAACCACGTTTCAAGAAGCCGATGGCGATGTGTTTGACGGACTTCGAGACCGGATAGAAAACGCTAAGGGTCGCGTGCGAAATAAAGGTGCAGACTACCTTATGTTCGCTTTATTAGATGCTGTAGTTGATAATTATTTTAGTGTAATTGAAACATTAAGCGCTAAAATTGAACTGATAGAGGATCAATTGTTCGAAGATAAAGTTGAAGAAGATATTACTCAAGATATTCAAGTTTTAAAGAAAGAAATATTACGTATTCGGCGAGCAGTAGTGCCACTTAGAGAGGTGATTAATAGACTTGAAAAAACAGATACCGCTTTAATAGAAGAACGTACTCAAAATTACATACGTGATTTATACGATCATATTATTCAAGTTTCAGAAAGCGTGGATATTTACCGCGAAATGATCTGGGGCTTGATGGATATGTACATGACCACCATAAGTAATAAAATGAATGAAGTCATGAAAGTGTTGACCATCATGGCGTCTATTTTCATTCCATTAACGTTCATGGCAGGTATTTATGGGATGAATTTCGAGCATATGCCCGAACTTCATCTACGGTATGGATACTATTATCTATGGGCCGCAATGATCCTTGTGTTCTTTGGCTTACTTTGGTATTTTAAAAGAAAAAAGTGGCTTTAAATTAATTGAGCCAACCGCGTTGTTTAGCACCTTTACTGTAATAATAAAGAAAAATAGAAATGGCTATGACCACTAAAGGCATAATAATCGCTGTTGGTCCAATAATATCCATAACATCTGTAGCAAAGATCCAATAAATTTGCGCTATTAAGACAGTAATTAAAGAAAGTCCAAATAAGCTAACAGTAATTTTCTTACGCATGAGCATTGTTATGCAAGCTAGTAACCCGGTAATGGTTGCAATACCAAAAGCAGCAGTGTACCAAGCAGGCATGCTTGTGTATAATTCCATTTCTTCTGCAGAAGCTCCTTCAGTTACCATTTCTAACATAAAGGTGGAAACAACAAATTGAATAACCCCCATGATGTTCCATAGGAGTGCTAAAACTGCAATGATCCAAAAGGCTGTATTGGGTTTGGTAGTGGTTGTCATAAATTTTAGTTTTTGGTTGGTTCTGTTAAAAGTACAAAATAGTTTTTAGTTTGAATTAAAGATATATTCTTCTGAAAATAGTAAAAAAGAAAAAAACCACTAAAACTGAATGATGGGTAACCGTATTATTTCATCAAAAAAATAGTACTTTTGTATTTTGAATCTTAGCTAGACTACTCTATGAGCCAAAAAGTGTTACTAAACGCAACCGAAATCAATATTGCGCTTCATCGCTTGGCTTGCCAATTAATTGAAAATCACGATACTTTTACCGATACAGTTTTAATAGGAATACAGCCGCGTGGTGTATTTCTTGCAGAACGTTTAAAAATTTTATTGGAAGAAGAATATAAAATCAAAAATATTCAACTGGGGTATTTAGATATCACTTTTTATCGAGATGATTTTAGACGAAGCGGAAAACCATTAGAAGCCAATAAAACCAATATTAATTTTGTGGTTGAAAATAAAAAGGTTGTCTTTATAGATGACGTTTTATATACGGGTAGAAGCATCCGTTCTGCTTTAACAGCAATGCAATCCTTTGGTCGTCCATTAGAGATAGAGCTCTTAACCCTTATCGATAGGCGTTTTAGTAGACATTTACCTATTCAACCAGATTACAGAGGGCGACAAGTAGATGCTATTAATAATGAAAAAGTTAAGGTGTGTTGGAAAGAAAATGAAGGCGAAGATGTAGTGTATTTAGTAAGTAATTGATGTTACTTCGGCTCCACTCAGCAACCGTAGTCTGAGCGGAGCCGAAGGGTAAAATATAAGAAATACCAACTATAATGAGCGAACTAAGTGTAAACCACTTACTGGGAATAAAATACATAACCGAAGATGACATTAACCTTATCTTTGAAACGGCAGATCATTTTAAAGAAGTGATCAACCGACCCATTAAAAAAGTTCCTTCACTGCGTGATATTACAATAGCAAACCTCTTTTTTGAAAACAGTACCAGAACGCGTCTTTCTTTTGAATTAGCTGAAAAACGACTGTCAGCAGATGTAATCAACTTTTCTGCTGCTTCCTCTTCTGTAAAAAAAGGAGAAACGTTAATTGATACTGTAAACAACATCTTATCCATGAAAGTAGATATGGTGGTGATGCGGCACCCAAATCCTGGTGCAGGTATTTTTCTTTCAAAAAATATAAAAGCCAGTATTGTAAATGCAGGTGATGGCGCTCACGAACATCCTACACAAGCATTATTGGATTGTTATTCCATTCGTGAAAAATTAGGGGATGTAGCCGGTAAAAAGGTAGTTATCGTTGGTGATATTCTACATTCTAGAGTAGCTTTAAGTAATATTTTTGCGCTGCAAAAGCTTGGAGCAATGGTTAAAGTATGTGGTCCTAAAACACTTATTCCTAAATATATTGAACATTTAAATGTAGGTATTGAAACCAATCTTCAAAAAGCGTTAGAATGGTGTGATGTCGCCAATATGTTGCGAGTTCAAAATGAACGGATGGATATAAGTTATTTTCCAACCACTAGAGAATACACACAGCAGTTTGGGGTTAACAAAAAACTATTAGATTCACTTAATAAAGAGATTGTAGTCATGCATCCAGGCCCTATAAACCGAGGGGTGGAAATTACAAGTGATGTAGCCGATAGTAAACAGGCAATTATATTAAATCAAGTGCAAAATGGAGTTGCTGTACGTATGGCTGTGCTGTATCTATTAGCTTCAAAAATTCAATAAGATGGAAATTACAAATCACGATAATTATGTGATATTAGCAGATGAGCAGAATGATATTTCAGACTTTGCTTCTTTTTTGGAATATCAAATTCCGAAGAAATTTAAAGGTCAGAATGTAGTTATTGATTTACTGAAATACGACACACTTGAATTGGAAGAACTACTTCAATTTTTGAAAGTTTCAAATTTACACCGTAAAACAAAACAATCATTTGTAATAGTAAACAATGCTATTAGTCCAGATGTAATTCCAATGGAAATGATAGTAGTACCTACTGTTCAAGAAGCTTCAGATATTGTTGACATGGAAGAAATAGAGCGTGATTTAGGTTTTTAAATCATTTTTTCTTAAAAAACAACTTACTAAATTCCATTTTATGAAATTGACTATCCTTGGCTGTCATTCTGCAACACCACATATAAACGCACATCCTACTGCGCAGGTGTTAGAAGTTCAAGGACATCTTTTTTTAATAGATTGTGGAGAAGGCACCCAAGTACAACTACGTCGCTACAAAGTGAAATTTTCACGTATTAAGCATATTTTTATTTCACATTTACACGGTGATCATTTTTATGGCTTAATAGGATTAATTTCTACGTTTTTGCTATTGGGACGAGAAGCAGATTTGCATGTGTATGGCCCAAAAGGAATTAAAGAAGCCATTCTTCTTCAATTAAAATTAGGAAAATCTTGGACCAATTACTCCTTATTTTTTCACGAATTAGATAGTAAAGAACCTACCTTACTTTTTGAAGATGAAAAAGTAAAGGTAACCACTATCCCTTTAAATCATAGGGTTTACACCAATGGGTTCTTGTTTCAGGAAAAGATTAAAGAAAGAAAATTAGATTTTAAGGCTGCTCAAAAAGCTAGTATCCATCATACCTATTTTCAGAAACTAAAACAGGGGTTTGACGTAGAAAACGAAAAAGGGGAGTTGATCGAAAATAAAACAGTCACTTTAGAACCAGAACCTTCAAAATCGTATGCTTATTGTAGTGATACAGCTTTTTACCCTGAAATAGTCCCGCAGATAAAACATGCTACAGTTTTGTACCATGAATCTACCTTTCTAGAGTCTCATCACCATTTATGCGAAAAAACAAAGCACAGTACGGCTAAAGAAGCTGCTGTTATTGCCAAAAAAGCCGAGGTTGGTACTTTAATCTTGGGACATTACTCTGGGCGCTACGGTGATCTATCCTTGTTTAAAAAAGAAGCCGAAGAGGTTTTTTTTACTGTTGAGTTGGCCCAAGATGGCAAACAATTTGAAATTTAAAATTTAATACATATTTAAACTTTTCTATTTTAAAACCAAGTGCAAAACTCGTAAATTGCAGTAAACAAGTACTCATGGGCACGAATTTGCACACATATAGAAAATCGTACGAGAAAGCTGAACTAATTAAGAAGAACGTTGATGAAAACCCTATACAACAGTTTCAAAAGTGGTTTTTTGAAGTAAAAGAATCTGGTGGAGTTGATGAAGTGAATGCGATGACACTATCTACATTTGGCGAAGATGACTTTCCAAGAGGTCGGGTAGTATTACTTAAAAAATATAATGAAAACGGCTTCTATTTCTATACTAATTACAATAGTGAGAAAGGAAATTCAATTGCTCATCATAAAAAAGTTTGCCTTTCATTCTTTTGGCCTAATATGGAGCGTCAAGTGATTATTAAAGGAGTGGCCGAAAAAACTTCAGAAGAAGATTCTACCAATTATTTTCATTCCAGACCACATGGAAGTCAGTTAGGAGCTTTTGTTTCTAATCAAAGTAGCGAAATAGAAAGTAGGGAAGCCCTAGAAAAGAAACTAGACGAATTAGAAAAAAAATATAAAGGTAAAGAAGTGCCAAAACCAAAAGATTGGGGCGGTTACTTGGTAAAACCGATAGAAATTGAATTTTGGCAAGGAAGGCCCAATAGGCTTCACGATCGTATTCAATACACTTTAGAAGGAGCAGATTGGAAAATAAAACGCTTACAACCGTAAATTAAAACCGTTTAAAATTTCAAAATAATGAAAACACTCTATTTGGTAAGACACGCAAAATCTTCTTGGAAATATGAAGTAGATGATCATATGCGCCCTTTAAAAAAACGGGGGCATAATGATGCAACATTAGTTTCAGAAAAAATTAAAGGTGAAATAGAGTCGCCTCAAAAAATAGTGACAAGCGATGCTAATCGAGCACGAACTACGGCAGAATATTTTAAAACTGCTTTAGATATTAGTGATGATAATTACGAATTGACACATGATTTATATGATTTTAGCGGTCAACAAGTAATGCAAGTAATTAAAACTTTAGACAATTCGTTAGATAAGGTAATGATTGTTGGTCATAATCACGCATTTACTTCAACTGTAAATATGATGGGCAGTGAGAAAATTGAAAACTTGCCCACCAGTGGTTTTGTAATGATTGAGTTTGATGAAGATGACTGGAAAGACGTTTCTACAGGCACTACCAAAAAAATGGTTTTTCCTAGACATTTAAAATAATGACCGAAAAAATAGAGAATTTAAATACTACCAAAAACGAATACCGTAACCGCGAACTTAGCTGGTTACAGTTCAATGCCCGTGTTTTACAAGAAGCGGAAGACCATTCGGTGCCTTTAATTGAACGGCTTCGTTTTTTAGGAATTTTTTCAAATAATTTAGATGAATTTTTTAAGGTTCGCTACGCTACCGTTCGTCGTATTGTGGAAGCAGGTAAAGGTGGAAGAAGCTTTTTAGGAGGAATTTCAGCATCAGATTTATTAGAAGAAATTACACAAATTGTAATAGAACAACAATCTCAAAGCTTACGTATACTTCAAAAAATAAGAAAAGAGCTTCATAAAGAAAACATATATATTATAAATGAAACCGAAGTAACTAAAGCCCAAAGTGAGTTTATTTTAGATTATTTTATTCGAAAAGTAAGTCCGGCCTTAGTAACTATTATGATTGGTGAATTAGAAGAATTCCCTTCTTTAAAAGATAGTGCTGCTTATTTAGCCGTACGAATGGTGATGAAGAAAGATGATGAAACGTTCCAGTCTCGAAGTAATTTTGCATTAATAGAAATTCCTAAAGTAATAGATAGGTTTATTGTTTTGCCTTCAAAAGGAGACAAACAATACATCATAATTCTTGATGATTTAATACGGTATTGCTTAAATAACATCTTCAGTATTTTTAAATATGAAAGCATTTCGGCGCACATGATTAAAATTACGAGAGATGCCGAATTGGACATCGATAGTGATTTAAGCCGAAGTTTTATTGAAAAGATTTCAAAAAGTGTAAAAAATCGAAGTAGTGGTGATCCGGTTCGGTTTGTGTATGATAAAAGTATTGATGCTGAAACACTTCAATTTTTGTTACAGAAAATGGGCATTGATACTACCGATAGTATTATTCCAGGGGGAAGGTACCACAATCGCCGAGATTACATGAAGTTTCCTAGTTTGGGTAGGAACGATTTATTATATAAGAAGATTGAGCCGTTACCCATAAAAGGGTTAAGTATGCAAGGAAGCTTGTTCGACAAAATCGCTGATAAGGACTATTTGTTGTACGCTCCCTACCAAAGCTTCTCATATGTGGTAAAGTTTTTACGGGAAGCAGCATTAGACCCTAAAGTGAAATCAATTCGCATTACCATCTATCGCCTTGCACAGATATCGCATATTGCTAGTTCCTTAATAAACGCTGTAAAAAATGGTAAAAATGTAACGGTACAAATAGAATTACAAGCTCGCTTTGATGAAGAAGCAAATATTGAATATGCAGAGCAAATGCAAAGCGAAGGCGTACGGCTTATTTTTGGTGTTTCTGGCTTAAAAGTACATTGCAAAGCTTGTGTGATTGAAAGATTGGAAAATGAAAAGATTAAGCGCTATGCTTTTATAAGTACGGGTAATTTTAATGAGTCTACCGCCCGTATATACACAGATTACACCTTGTTTACTTCCAACCAGAAAATCGGTAAAGAAATTAATAAAGTATTCGATTTTTTTGAAGTAAACTATAAGATTAAAAAATACAGTCACCTTATCGTATCACCACATTACACGCGTAATGCAATGTATCAATTAATTGATACAGAAATAAAAAATCACAAGGAAGGAAAACCTAGCGGTATTCGTTTAAAAATGAACAGTTTGTCAGATTTTAAAATGATAGATAAATTGTATCAAGCGAGCAGGGCAGGAGTAAAAATAAAACTAATAATTAGAGGAATTTGCTGCTTAATGCCCGGTGTAAAAGGAATGAGTGAAAACATTGAAGTTATAAGCGTGGTGGATAAGTTTTTAGAACATCCTAGATTGTTTATTTTTGAAAATGGCGGAGATACCAAAATTTATATTTCATCAGCAGATTTTATGGGGCGTAATTTAGACAACCGAGTTGAAATTTCGTGTCCTATTTATGACGAAGACATTAAACAAGAATTGATCGATACGTTTGAAATTTCTTGGAAAGACAATGTGAAAGCTCGAATTATATCAGGAAAGGCTTTAAATAAGTACCGTAAAAATGAGGAGGAACCATTCCGCTCACAATTTAAATTATACGAATATTACCAACAAAAATTAAACACTTAATTTGCTTACAATAAAAAAATATGCTGCAATAGACATTGGTTCTAATGCAATTAGATTATTAATCGCTTTGGTTATTGAACAAAAGGGGAAAGACCCTATTTTCAAAAAACGTTCTTTGGTTCGCGTTCCTATTCGTTTAGGCGCCGATGTTTTCTTGGAAGGTGAAATTTCAGAAAAAAATCAATTACGAATGCTTGATGCCATGAAAGCATTTGATTTATTAATGAAAAACCACGAGGTTACTCGCTTTAGAGCCTGTGCAACTTCCGCAATGCGTGAGGCTAAAAATGGTAGCGAGGTCGCTAAAAGACTAAAAAAAGAAACAGGAATTAATATTAATATAATTGATGGTAATGATGAAGCCGCAATCATCGCTACAACCGATTTAAAAGAATTAATACAAACTGAAAAAACGTTTTTATATGTGGATGTAGGTGGCGGAAGCACTGAATTTACGCTATTTAGTGACGGACACACAGTTGATTCTAAGTCCTTTAAATTGGGGACGGTACGAATTATCAATAACATGATTAGGGAGAACATTTGGCAAGATGTAGAAGAATGGATAAAGGCTGTGACCAAACCCTATAAAAAAGTATCTTTAATTGGTTCTGGTGGAAATATTAACCACATTTATAAAAACAGTGGGAAAAAGATAGGAAAGCCCCTTAGTTACTTTTATTTAGGTTCCTATTACGATATGATAAAATCGCTTAGCTACGATGAACGTATTACCGAACTAAATATGAACCCCGATAGAGCCGATGTGGTTGTGCCTGCAACTCGAATTTATTTATCTGCGATGAAATGGAGCGGCGCTAAAAACGTTTATGTTCCTAAAATAGGACTCTCTGATGGGATTATAAAAAGTCTTCACAACGAAAAATTGGCTGCTGAACTAGAAGTGAACAATTAATTTTCAGGAAATATTTTTCTGAATTTCTTCGGGAGGTCTTTCGTTACTGAAATAATTTTACTTGTAATTGGATCTGTAAATTCTAGCGATGAAGCATGTAGAAATAAACCTTTTCCTTTTAACAACAACCCTTCTTTATGGTAGTTTTTATCACCTAAAATAGGTGTCCCAATACTTGATAGGTGAACACGCAATTGATGTTTCCGTCCAGTTTTGGGAAACAATTCAACCAAATTTAAACAACTAAATCGCTCTGATGGTTCTGTTTTAAGTACTTTATATTCAGTGAAGGCATCTTTTTCATCTACATTGGTTGTAATTATTCCTTTTAGAGGCATTTCACCATACGTAACAGCGTGATATGTTTTTTTTACGTTCCGTTCTTCAAAAAGATTATTCAGTGCGATTACGGACGTATGTGTTTTAGCAATCAATAATAAACCACTTGTTGGAAAATCTAGTCGATGAACAGGTTTCGGACTTGTAAGTGCATCAGTAGCGCTACTTTTAGTTAAGTTATACGCTAATGCGTTGGCAATGGTTTTCTTTTTATTGCCGCTCACTAAAATCCCTGGAGGTTTGTAAATAATGGCCAGATGATTGTTTTCAAAACAAACTTCTAATTGTAGTTTTAAAATTGGATTATCACTTTTATTTTTTTCAGAAGAAAGAATGATTTTTTCCCCACCGCTTAAAAACTTTCCTGTGCCGGCGACAGTTCCATTTACTGAAACCAAACCTTTGTCAATCGCCTTTTTCATTCCTTTTCGAGACGAAATCGTTTTAAAAACACCACCCACATAATCTGAAAGTCGGGTAGGAGTATCCAACGGTGGAACAGTGTGGGTTTCTCTTTTGATAAGTTTGATTATTAAAGGCTTAAAACCTTATCCGTGTATAGTTTCACTTTTGCTCAAGTCTTTCATTATTTCAGCTTCGTGATCCAATAATGCTTTCCACTTTTTGTCTACTTCTTGACGATCACCATACTTACGGGCAAAACCCAAAAACATGGTGTAGTGATTGGCTTCGCTTACCATTAAATTTTTATAAAATAAAGCTAATTCTTTGTCTTCCAATTCTTCACTTAGTAAACGGAATCTTTCACAACTTCTGGCTTCAATCAACGCTGCATAAAGTAATCGATGAACCAGATTAGTGATTCGGCTTCCTCCTTTTGGGAAAAACTGCATCAATTTATTAACGTAAAGGTCTTTTCGGTCACGACCTAAGGTCCAACCACGTTCTATAATCCGGTCGTGTACCATTTTAAAATGACTGATTTCTTCTTTAACTAAAGCGGTCATTTCTTGCACCAACTCTGTATATTCAGGATAGGTAACGATAAAAGAAATAGCTGTAGAAGCAGCTTTCTGTTCACAAAAAGCGTGATCGGTCAAGATTTCTTCAACGTTTTTTTCAACAATATTTACCCATCGAGGATCGGTTGGAAGTTGTAAGCCTAGCATATATAAAGTGTTATTTTTGAATTGTAAAAATACATATTAAGTAAGGAACGATATTATATATCCAAATCAAACTCACGTCGTAATTTCTCAAGAGCAGGATTCTTTTGAGTGAGTTTATCAAATTTTTCGCGGGTGGTATACGCATATTTCTTTTGTACCGTTTCATTCACTAGGATATCAAGGTCAATATCGTAGTTTTGAAGTTTATCTCTTAAAAACCCTAATAAGTCGTATTTAGCACGTTCTACTTCCACCTTTATTGTGTCATTCGGAAATTCTAAGTGAATAATATTACCATCTAATTTCGGGATGCCCATGGTAAGGTGTGAAAGCAGATTATACTTGCCATCGGTTTCTACTTTTTTTGCATATTGCGTCCAAGCGGTGCGCATTTCGTCTTCCGTGAAAGGGTTGGTTGGCAGGTTTTCTTCGTCTGGTTGGTTAGCTAATTGCTCTTTTTTAAGTTCTTGCTTTTTACGAATGCTCTTCAGCGATAAGGCAGAAACTTTCTTGTTTCCGTGCTCAGTTATAATTTGAGAGCGTTTATCAGCTATTTTACTACCTGAATCATCACTGATATTTTCATCTTCTTTAGGTTGATGCTCTTTAGGTTTAGGATCTAAAGTAGGTTCAGCAACTGTTGAAGTCGGTTCTTGCTCTTCTTTTTTCGGTTCTCCATCTTTAAGTGAAGCAGAAACTCCCTCTTTTGAAGACTTCATTTCTGTTTCATTTTCAACCTTAGGTTCTGGAGTTACTATTTCGGCTGAAGAAGATTTAGTTGTCTCTTTTACAGTACTTTTAAAATGAGAAGGAGGGATTACGTATCGCTTTTTTGAAGCGGTTCCGTTGCCGCTATGCTTTTTTTTTTCACCGGTAGCGGTAAGAGACGCTAGTTGCATTAAGCATAACTCAATTAAAAGACGTTGGTTACGACTCGTTTTGTATTGTAAATCACACCCATTCGCTATCTCAATGGCTTCAATTAAAAAAGTATGAGTTGTTTTTTGTGATTGCTCAAAATACATAGCTTTTACTTGCTCTCCAACCTCAAGAAGTTCAATAGTTTCTTGACTCTTACAAACCAATAAATCACGGAAGTGGGAGGCAAGACCCATAATGAAATGGTGGCCATCAAACCCTTTTGCTAGTATGTTATTATAAGCAAGTAAAACCTCTGGTATATTGTTGTCCAACAACAAATCTGTTATTTGAAAGTAGTAAGTGTAATCAAGAACGTTTAAGTTTTCAGTAACGGCTTGACGCGTTAATTCTTTTCCTGAAAAGCTAACTACTCGATCAAAAATAGACAGTGCATCTCGCAAGGCGCCATCTGCTTTTTGAGCAATTACATGTAGCGCATCGTCTTCTGCATCGATTCCTTCTTGTTTGGCTACTTCAGCAAGATGTCCTTTAATATCACGTACCGTTATTCTTCTGAAATCAAAAATTTGACAACGTGAGAGTATGGTAGGGATTATTTTATGCTTTTCGGTAGTTGCCAATATAAAAATGGCGTGTTTGGGCGGTTCTTCCAACGTTTTTAAAAAAGCATTAAAAGCTGCAGAAGAAAGCATATGTACCTCGTCAATAATATAGACTTTATAGCTACCTACTTGCGGTGGTATCCGTACTTGATCTATCAAATTACGAATATCATCTACTGAGTTATTTGAAGCAGCATCTAATTCAAATATATTAAAGGCAAAATCTTCGTCTTCCTGTTGGGTACCGTCTTGATTTATTTTTTTTGCTAAAATACGAGCACAGGTGGTTTTTCCAACGCCTCGAGGTCCTGTAAATAGAAGCGCTTGTGCTAAATGATCATTTTCTATGGCATTATTTAATGTATTGGTAATAGCTTGTTGCCCAACCACATCTTTAAACTGTGTGGGGCGGTATTTTCGGGCAGATACAATAAAGTGTTCCATAGTTGCTAACAAATATAACTATGTCTGGTATCATTTTAAAAAATTAGATGTTTCATTTTTACTGTATTTATTAACATTGGTTTACTTTTGCACCGCAGGCCGCCTTATCGTTCTAATTTATTAGAAAGGAAAGTCCGGACACCATAGGGAAGCATAGCGGCTAACAGCCGTCACTCCATTTTTTGGAGGCGGACAAGTGCAACAGAAAGAATGTACAGGTAATGCTGTAGTGAAACCAGGTAAACTCTATGCGGTGAAATGCCACGTAAACCTGTGCTTAAGGGTTCCCACCCGATGCAGGAGGGTAGGCAGATAGAGCATATTGGCAACAATATGTCCAGATAAATGATAAGGATTTCGAAATACTTCGGAATACAGAATCCGGCTTACAGGCCTGCTTTTATATTTTTTTAATGATAAATGTGGAAATTGAACCTTACTAAATATTAGTTTTCAGAAACTAATATTTCGTTTGCCCAAAGTTTACACGCTTCAACAGTATAAAAAACATTAAAGGCACGTTTGTAAAACTGTTTTTCAAATAGTGCATTATCGAAAGAAGACTTAGAGTAACACAACACAGCCATCCCTACTAAGTGATTGCTAAAATGGTCATCTTGTAAGTAACTTGTTGGGTTAACAGTGTAATCGTTTTTTCGGTTTGAAATATAGATAAAGGGTTTTCCTTCAAAATATTTTTCAAAAATACGATACATTTTTTTACGTTCTTCTTTATCAAAAAGAATACCTTCTTTAATGGTAGAAATAACGCAATTTTCGTGTATTTCAAGAGTACCGAATTCTAACTCTACTAAAATAGGTTCAGGGGATAACATATATTTTATTACTGAAAAAAACTAAATACAGATCCACCATACCTACGAAGCTCTTTAAACTGGGGTAAGTGTGAGAGATCAGTGTCTTTTGAATGCTCAATAATAACCAATCCGTTTGTATTTATCAAGTCGTTTTCAAAGATTTTCCCTATAATATCTTCGAACTGTTGAGTTTCAAACTTATAGGGTGGGTCGGCAAAAATAACATCAAACTTCGATGATACAGCCGAGAGGTATTTTATTACATCAGATTTTATGGTTTCAATTGGAAACTCTAATTCTTCAGCTGTTTTCTTAATGTATTTTACACAGCCGAAATGTGCATCTACAGCTGTAATATTTTCAGTACCGCGGGAAGCAAATTCGTAGCTAATGTTTCCGGTACCGGCAAATAAATCTAATAAACTAATTTCATTAAAGTAAATGGAGTTTCTCAGTATATTGAAGAGCGCTTCCTTGGCAAAATCGGTAGTAGGCCTTACGGGAAGTGTTTTTGGAGCAATTAATCGTCTTCCTTTATGTGTTCCAGAAATTATGCGCATTATAAACTGTTTTTTAAAACAAAGTGTTGATGTTGATTTGTTTTTTCAGAAAAAGATACCTTAGAAAAATTATCTGAAGCAAAAGATACATTTCTTACATACGTATAGAGTATTTCAAAAATATCGCTTTCCTTTTCAATAGCACCCATTAAAACAACTTCAGTACGTTCAGGGTTGAGTTTAAGTTGCTCCATACAGAATAATAAATAATATATAAAGTCTTCGGGTGTTCTGTATGAAAAGGTGTTGCAAAGCTTTAAATTACCTTCTTTAACTACAATACAGTCAAAACTTTCTGATTGGATATTTATATATACTTTCGGCTCTTTTAGAAATTTTTCTGCTTTAAGTATGGTTGGTATTAATATTGACGTAGCATGAAAATATTGAAACGAGCCATATTTCTCAAAAAAGTAATTATTTATATTAATGTAAGGAACATATACAATAACGATGTCTTGATTTTTCAATGTATCGTGTGAAATGAAATCGTTGGCAAGTATTTTTGAATTGAATTTTAAATATTCGCTTGCTTTCGCTTCATCAAATAGCGGATAAGGGACAAGAGCATATAAGTTTGTGGCATAGAGTAACGTTACTTGATTAAAGCTATGCTGTAGCGCTTCATTGCTATTTATAGTGCTCTCAATTGTAGTAAGTAATTCTTCTGGAGTAGCGGAGCTCTCATATTTTTCTTCTAGAAAATACAAAACCTCCTTATTGTCACTCGTTGTGACTAAAAAAGAAAGTCCGGTCAAAGAAATTTGAACGGACAGACTTTTATTGATATGTAAGGTATTGTTATTGGTTATCGGCTGAGTCATATGATTTTCCCCAGTTACCATTAGTTGTTATTTCTTCCATAGATCCAACTTGTACTTTATCACCTCGAACTCCTTCTACGGTATTTGCTTGCTTTTCTTGATAAACCAACTCTTCATCCATTCCTTGTAATACTATATCTTTTGAAACAGTTGCTTCAAAAACTGAATACTTAGATCCATTCTTCATAATGCTTCCAGCTTGAAGTTTAAATTTTGCATCAACTCCTTCAATTGGAACATTCATCATCGTTTTGTAACGATCTGAACCGTATAAAGAATCCTTTACAGGAGTAAAGCTAAGTGTATCTATTAGTGATTCTGTAATAAAATATCCTTCATCAATACCGTATGCTTTATTTTTCTCAACATCTGCATAAACTGAGTCACGTCTTTGTGTAATTGCAAATTGCGCAGTATCTATAAAACGTACTAAACTATCAAAACTTCCTGTAAAATTACCTGCAATTTCTTGGTGAGCTAATTCTGCATCTCTTATATCTTTTAAGTTATTAATAACTTTTTGATAGCGAACTTCTTTTTCTTTATTAAATTCATATGGCCCACTGATGGAGCTATAAAGCTGGTATCCTAGGAAGATAATAACAATCCAAAGAATTATCTGTATTACAAGTCTCATTGTACGATAGTTTTGTTAACGTTTAAAATTATGTATAGGTCTCTCGCAAATCTACAATTTTTTTTTGTTCGTAAAACTATAATCTAAAAAAATCATCACTAAGTGCAAAACCATTATGTTTGCAATACTATATGGATACATCAAGATTTTATTCGCTTTTAAAGCACGATTTTCCTCATAAAACTACTACAAACCAAGATATTGCACTACAATTATTGGCTAAATTTTCAGTAGAAACAAACGACAATGAGGTTTTTTTACTAAAAGGTTATGCAGGTACCGGAAAAACTACGATTGTGGGGACATTGGTTAAAAACCTATGGAAATTAAAAAAATCTTCTGTTTTATTGGCTCCAACAGGACGTGCAGCAAAAGTGATTAGTAATTATTCACAGAAAGAAGCATTCACCATTCATAAAAAGATATACTTTCCTAAATCTGAAAAGGGTGGAGGTGTATCCTTTAGGTTACAACCCAATAAGAGTCGAAATGTTATTTTCATTGTAGATGAAGCTTCTATGATTCCTGATATAAACCAAGATTCAAAATTATTTGAAAATGGCTCATTGTTGGACGATTTAATGCAATATGTTTATAGTGGCCATAACTGTAAGCTTCTATTAATAGGGGATACAGCTCAATTACCGCCAGTAAAACTCACCTTGAGTCCTGCTTTGGATAAACATACCTTACAAAACCAATACAATAAGGAAGTTGTTGAATTAGAGTTGAACGAAGTAGTTCGCCAACAAAAAGACAGTGGTATTTTAATGAATGCTACAACCCTGCGTGAGCGATTGGATGATGGCTTTTTTAAAGATTTTAAATTTACTGAAACTCCATATCCTGAAGTAATAAGGCCAATGGACGGACAGGAGTTAATGGATGCCATAAGCGATAGTTATAGTTCGTTGGGCAATGAAGATACAGTAATTATAGTACGTTCCAATAAACGAGCTAACCTGTACAATCAAAATATTAGGAACCGAATCCTTTTTCAAGAATCTGAATTAGCCGCTGGTGATTATTTAATGGTAGTAAAAAATAATTATCATTGGGTAAAACCGGAAAGTGAAGCTGGTTTTATTGCTAATGGAGACATTATTGAAGTATTGGAAATTTTTGGGTTTAAAGATTTGTACGGCTTCCGATTTGCTGAAGTACTAGTAAATATGGTTGATTACCCTAAAATGAAACCACTGGAAACCGTTTTATTGTTAGACACGCTTACTTCAGAAACACCATCTCTGTCTTATGAAGACTCCAACAAACTATACCAAGAAGTAATGAAGGACTATGCTTCAGAAAAATCTAAGTATAAAAAATTCTTAGCTGTAAAAAATAACAAATATTTTAATGCCTTACAGGTAAAGTTTTCATACGCCATTACTTGTCATAAATCTCAGGGTGGGCAGTGGAACACTGTTTTTGTAGAACAACCCTATTTGCCAAACGGTATTGATAAAGATTACTTAAGGTGGCTTTATACCGCCATTACCCGTGCAACAGAAAAATTATACTTAATAGGCTTTAAGGATGAATTTTTTGTAGATTAGTAGTGGTTACCGCAAGGTTTTTAAAATTCTGTAGGTTTTTGAACCAACTAAAGTATGGAAACATTTGAAGTTTTAATAAGTATTTTTTTAGGCATAGGTCTTGCCGCGGCCGTTGGTTTCCGGGTATTCTTACCCTTGCTAATTTTGAGTTTAGCTGGATATTACGATGTAATTTCACTAAACGAAAGTTGGCAGTGGATTGGCAGTATTACCGCGGTCATAACTTTAGGAGTTGCCACTTTAATTGAAATTTTCGGATACTATATTCCGTGGTTCGATAATTTACTTGATACCATTGCTTTGCCACTGGCCACCTTAGCTGGGACCGCTGTTATGGTTGCTACAATTACTAACTTAGATCCTGTTATAACTTGGGCCTTGGCAATTATAGCCGGTGGTGGTACTGCAGCTGCTATAAAAGGAAATGCCTCGGCAGCAAGGCTTACTTCTAGTACAACTACAGCAGGATTTGCAAACCCGATATTAACAACAGTGGAAACGGGTATTTCAACGCTAATGTCCATACTTTCCATCTTTGTACCTATTATTGCCTTTATTTTAGTCCTTGTTCTATTTTTTATAATTTTTAGGTTTTATAAAAAGCTTCGGAAAAAGCGCTTGTCCAAAACTTAATCTTCTTATTTTTGAATTCACTTTAAAACGATTCCCTTGAAAATAATAGCCATGATTCCTGCGCGTTACGGCGCCTCTCGATTTCCCGGAAAATTGATGCAAGACCTAGGTGGAAAAACTGTAATTATACGTACCTACGAAGCTGCAAAACAAACCAATCTTTTCGATGAAGTATATGTAGTGACCGATAGCGATGTTATTTATAAAGAAATTGGAAGTAATGGCGGTAAAGCCATTATGAGTAAAAAAACTCACGAAAGTGGGAGTGATCGGATTGCCGAAGCAGTTGAAAACATGGATGTAGACATTGTTGTAAATGTACAAGGTGATGAGCCTTTTACCAGTAAAAAAGGACTGCAGCAAGTGTTAGAAGTTTTTAAAGGTGAAGATGCTGATTCGATAGATTTGGCCTCATTAATGACCGAAATAGATGATTGGAAAGAAATAAGCGATCCCAACTGTGTAAAGGTAATTACCGATAAAGATGATTTCGCCCTATACTTTTCAAGATCTCCCATACCATACCCGAGAGATAAAAATGCCGATGTAAAGTATTATAAACACAAAGGAATATATGCTTTCAGAAAAGAAGCATTGATGGATTTTTATCATTTACCTATGCGATCGTTGGAAGCGGTTGAAAAAATTGAATGTATACGATATTTAGAATACGGAAAAAGAATAAAAATGGCTGTAACAAACACTCAAGGAGTTGAAATAGATACTCCTGAAGACTTAGTTGAAGCAAACAAGTTATTGAAAAAAGAAGATAAAAAATCGGTAAATAATAAGTTCCGAAATTTCCCGATGGTACCAAAAGTGGTATTCGGTAGCGGATGTTTTGATCAATTACCTGAAATATTAGCCCCGCAACGACAAGAAAATGCTCCGTTTGTCTTTTTGGTTGATGATGTATTTGAAAACAATAAAGCATTGACTGATAGAATAAAACTTCGGTTTAATGACAAATTGGTATTTATTTCAGCAGAAGAAGAACCAGCAACTGCTCAAATTGATCAAATAGTTAAAGAAATTACTTCAGAGTTTAAGAAAAAACCTTCTGGGATTATTGGCGTTGGTGGCGGAACAATTATGGACATCGCAAAAGCAGTTTCCATTATGCTTACAAATGAAGGAAGTGCTGCTGATTACCAAGGTTGGGATTTAGTTAAAAACAAAGCTGTTTACCACGTTGGGGTTCCTACCATTTCAGGAACTGGAGCCGAAGTTTCAAGAACTACAGTTTTGTCAGGACCCGTTAGAAAACTAGGTATTAACAGTGACTTCACACCATTTGACCAAGTAATTTTAGATCCGCAACTAACCGAAGGGGTTCCCAAAAACCAATGGTTTTATACGGGGATGGATTGTTTTATTCATTGTGTAGAATCCCTAAACGGTACGTTTTTAAATGCCTTTAGCCAAAGCTATGGAGAAAAAGCGTACGATTTGTGCAAGGAAATATTCATAACGCAAGTAGATACAGAAGAAGAGGCTAGAGCTAAATTAATGATGGCTTCGTGGCACGGTGGGATGAGTATTGCATATTCACAAGTAGGTGTTGCACATGCCATGAGTTACGGTCTTTCCTATGTATTAGGCACCAAGCACGGTATAGGTAACTGTATTGTTTTTAACCACTTAGAAGACTTTTATCCTGAAGATGTTGTTCTTTTTAAAGAAATGGTTAAAAATCATGATATAGAAATCCCAAAAGGGCTCTGCGCCAACTTATCTGATAAAGAAATGAATAAGATGATTGATATTGCATTAAGTCTTGTTCCGTTGTGGGAAAACGCATTAGGTGATAATTGGAAAGCTATAATGACTAGAGAAAAATTAAAATCACTTTACTTAAAAATGTAAAGTAGCTCCAAAATAACTGAAATATGGGTCTAGCTCGTTTTATTTTCTATAACCTCATGGGGTGGCAAATCAAAGGGAAATTTGATCCCCATGTTAAGAAAGCGGTAATAATCGTTGTTCCCCATACTAGCTGGCACGACTTTTATATTGGTGTGTTTACAAGACGAATTTTAAAAGTCCAAATTAACTTTATTGCCAAGAAAGAACTTTTTACACCACCTTTTGGGTGGTATTTTAAATGGATGGGCGGCGCACCTTTAGACCGAGCACCTGGACAAAATAAGGTACAAGCGATTGCTAAAATTTTTTCAGAAAAAGATGAATTTAGACTAGCCCTATCACCCGAAGGCACCCGAAAAAAAGTTGAAAGTTGGAAAACAGGATTTTATTACATCGCCAGAACAGCTAATGTTCCGGTTATTCCTGTAGCTTTCGATTATAAAACAAAAAGTGTTTTAATTGGAAAACCCCATTATTTAACCGACGACATTGTTGTTGACACCAAAGAGTTGCAAAAGCACTACAACAACGTAGTTGGAAAAAAACCAGAATACTCTTAATTTTAAGGTTTTATATTGAATATCATTAACATTTAATTAGTTGAAATATTTGTTAACTAAATAATTCATCTTATTTTATAAGTGACTGATAATCATCAAATAAAGTTAAATTTTAGTTAACTAATATAATAAAACTTCATAGTAACCATTTTCAATTGTATCCTTAGATAACAATTAAAAACAAAACTATGAAAACGATTAAAATTTTAACAATTATTCTCTGCTCATCCCTATTTATCTATTCGTGTAGTGATGATGATGATTCTGTAACCGATGATGAAGTTTCAGAAGATTCAAGAGCAGAACTGTATGCATCTAGTAATACAAATGGAAACCCTACAATGTATGATTTAAGTGATTCAGATAACATTGAAACGAAAACGTTTTTAACGCTCTCAACAGACGCTGAAGGAATTTATTACGACGAGGATGAAGACCAATTAACACAAGCTTCGAGAAGTATGCTGAAACTCAACACCTATGGAGATATTTCAGTTACTGAAGATGGAATAAACCTTGATTTAGTGCTTGAAAGCAGTGCAGATTTGGAAAGTCCGCGTGACATTGCCGTAAACGGTGATATTTTTGTGGTTTCAGATAATGCTGATGTAGATGGTGATCCTAATACAGATGACGGACGGTTTTTTGTATATACCAAAACAGCATCTGGATTTACCCTTAGAAACACTGTAGAAGTTAGTTTTGCAGTATGGGGAATTGAATTTGTTGGTAATGATTTGTTTGCCGTGGTAGACAAAACTTCAGATATTGCTCAATTTAGTGATTTCTCAAGCGTGACAACAAATACAACTGTGGCTCCTACAAAACAAATTACTGTTGAGGGAATAGTAAGAACTCACGGAATTGGGTTTGACGATGGAACAATGATTTTAACAGATATTGGAGATGCTTCTGTAGATTCAGACGGTGGATTTCATATCATTTCAAATTTCCAAAGTAAATTTAATGGTGTAGCTGACGGGGAAACCTTAGTGGTTGCCGATAATCAGATTAGAGTTTCTGGCGGTTCTACTTTCTTAGGAAACCCAGTTTCTGCAGATTATGATGCAGATTCCGATACTGTATTTATTGCTGAAAGAGCAAACGGAGGAGGACGTGTGTTAGCCTTTGTAGATGCTTCAGAAGGAGGAAATATTTCTCCTGATATCAATAATGAGCTATCTGGTGCTTCTTCAGTATATTATTATTCTGAATAATTAATATAATTTTTGAAAATGAAAATGCCGCTAAACTATTAGCGGCATTTTTTTTATAAAGTAATTTATTAAATTATTCTTCTGAAGATGTTTCTTCCATAGTATGATACACATTCTGTACATCATCATCTTCTTCAATTTTTTCCAAAAGCTTTTCTACATCGGCTGCATCTTCTTCTGAAAGTGATTTGGTTACCTGCGGAATGCGTTCAAAACCTGAAGATAATATTTCGATATTATTTTCTTCTAAAAAAGACTGGATAGCGCCAAAACTCTCAAATGGAGCATAAATCATGATTCCATCTTCATCTTCAAAAATTTCTTCAATACCGTGGTCTATTAATTCTAACTCGAGTTCTTCAATATCTAAGCCTTCTCCATTGATCCGGAAATTACACGTATGGTCAAACATAAAGACCACAGAACCTGAAGTACCTAAACTACCATCACATTTATTGAAATAGGAGCGTACATTTGCAACAGTTCGGGTATTATTATCGGTAGCGGTTTCAATCAAGATAGCAATACCGTGGGGCGCGTAGCCTTCAAAAAGCACTTCCTTATAATCGCCTTGACTTTTATCGCTCGCACGTTTAATAGCACGCTCAATATTATCCTTAGGCATATTAACTGCCTTGGCATTTTGTATTACCGCACGTAATCTAGAGTTGGTATCGGGATCAGGACCGCCTTCTTTAACGGCCATAACAATATCTTTACCAATACGAGTAAAGGCTTTGGACATCGCTGCCCAACGTTTCATTTTTCTAGCTTTTCTAAACTCAAACGCTCTTCCCATAGTTTTTCAATTTGGATTACAAAAATAGAAAATTGACTGAATAGAAAAACTTTTTTTTCTGAACGGCCAGTTTACCAGATTTTATCCTAAAAGTTCATCAATTACTTTAGCAAGTTCAAAATCTTTATCTGTAACGCCATCAGCATCATGGGTAGAGAGTGTGATGTTTAATGTATTGTAAACATTATGCCAATCTGGATGGTGTTGCATTTTTTCAGCTTCAAAAGCAATTCGTGTCATTGCAGAGAAGGCTTCTTTAAAATTTTCAAATTCAAATGCGGTATGTATAGCGTTGTCTTCAAACTCCCAACCTTCAAATTTGTCTAGTTTATCATTAACTTCTTTTTCAGTGTAAGCTTTCATATTTTTAATTTTTAAATGTTACAATTTCTTCTTTTAATGTACAAGCATCAATTACTTCTGAAACTGTAATTTGTAATGCTTCAGGCAATTTGTTTTCTTTTGGTAAAATTGCTCTGTATATATCTACGTTAGTACTATAAACTGTCTTAAATATAGGCATTTTACGACCAATTTTTGCAGCAATTTCCGTAAAAAGATCGTCGTGGTGAATAACATCGCTACTCGCCAAATGAAATATCCCAGTTTGATTTTTATTTATAATATAATGTATTTGTTGCGCTATTTTATCTTCAGTAATAACACTAACAATATGTTTAGGAAACACCTCAAAAGCAGCGTTATGCTTCATACTTTGTCGTAACTGTATTAGAGTTGGCGAATTTACTCCTAGAACTAATGGCAATCGTAATACAGCGGTTTGAAAAGGCAACTGTTCTTGCAATAGTTTTTCTGCGGAAATATTAAACCTCCCAAATCTACTTTCAGCAATTGGTTTATCATATTCGTACCCTGGATAATTACGTTCTCCATCAAAAATTTCAGAAGAAGAAAAATAGAATATTTTACTTTCTGGAAAACGTTCTGCACATAAACAAATTTCACGAAGCATATTCAATCTGTCAATATAATTTCCGGCTACTGAAACAATAATAAAACGAGGTTTCACTTTATCGAGAATAGGAGTGATGCTATCTTTCTCTACGCAATACCGGTAAAAAACCTGATTGTCTTTATACTCATGATGTTTTGTACAGTAGGTGCCAAACACATCAAAATAGGAGGTTAGGTCTTTATAAATCGCGTTACCTATAAAGCCGCTGGCACCCAAAATAAGGATTCTGTTATGTATTGTTTTGGTATTCAAAAAAAGAAATATTTAAAAAATGGAGCGTTTCGTTTGTGTGGTGAACAGCTCCAAGGCTTGCATACCAAGGTAAGAATTTCCTTTATCATTTAATCCAGGAGCCCAACATGTTATTGTAAACTCGTTAGGTAACAAAGCTGCAATACCACCACCTACACCACTTTTACCGGGTAAGCCTACTTCAAAAGCAAACTCACCAGCTTCATCATAAAATCCGCAGGTAAGCATAATGGCATTAATACGCTTAACTTGATTTAAGGTAAGATGTGCTGTGTTTCGCATACATTTTCCTCGATTGGCAAACATGTAAAAAGCGTTGGAAAGTTGCTCACAGGTCATTTCAATGGAGCATTGATGGAAATAAAAATCCAACACATCTTCTACTTCATTTTCAAGATTATCGAATGATTTAAGCAAATTAGCCGCAGCATAGTTATTAAAACCTGTTTCAGATTCACTAGCTGCTACTTTTTCATTATACGAAATAGATTGGTCATTGGTTAAATCACGTACATATTGAAGAAAATCTTCTTTCGGGTTTTCTAAGTGTGAAAGCAGCATATCTGCGATTACAATTGATCCTGAATTTATCAAAGGATTTCTAGGAATTCCTTTTTCCAACTCCAACAAAGCCATATGATTAAAAGGGTTTCCCGAAGGCTCTACATCTACACGGTCAAATATTTTGTTGCCAACTAATGGGACCGCTCTAGAAAGTGTTAACACCTTAGAGATACTCTGTATAGAAAATGGTTTATCCCAATCGCCCGAGCCGTATTTTTCACCATCAACTAGGTTTAAAAACAAGCCAAAATTAGTATCCTTTACCTTACCTAGTTCCTGGATATAAGAAGCCACTTCACCCTTTACCGCAGAATGTTTCAAGCTGTTGGTGATGGTATCTAAAATGGCTTGGTAATCTATCATATTATTTTTTGTAAAATGGAGGCCTTACGATTGTTGCAGGAACAGCTTTTTTACGTATTTGAATAAAAATTTCGGTTCCTAATTTACTATGCTCTTTCCCAACGTAGCCTAAACCAATCCCTTTATTTAAGGAAGGTGACATAGTTCCGCTAGTTACGTGTCCTATTTTTACACCTTCAGCATCTACAATATCGTATCCTTGACGAGGAATACCACGTTCGGTAAGTTCAAACCCAATGAGTTTTCGGGTAATACCTTCTTCTTTTTGTTTTTGTAATGCTTCTTTGTTGATAAAATCGTGGTTAAATTTTGTAATCCACCCCAAACCAGCTTCAATTGGAGAAGTAGTATCATCTATATCGTTTCCGTAAAGACAAAAGCCCATTTCTAAACGAAGTGTATCTCTAGCAGCTAAGCCTGTAGGTTTAATGCCAAAATCGGCGCCAGCCTCCATTACTTGCTCCCAAATTTGTTCTACCTCAGTGTTTTTGCAGTAAATTTCAAAACCACCGCTCCCTGTATAACCAGTTGCACTGATAATTACGTGCTCAATACCTCCGAAATCTGAAACTTTAAAATTGTAAAAATTGATAGCACTTAAATCTTCCGAAGTTATCGACTGCATAGCTTCAATAGCTTTTGGTCCTTGAATGGCAAGTAGGGAATAATCTTCTGAAATATCCCGTAACTCAGCATTCATCGTATTATGCGAAGAGATCCAATCCCAATCCTTTTGAATGTTTGAAGCGTTTACCACTAATAACCATTTTTCAGCATTAAAACGATAAATAATCAAATCGTCAACAATACCGCCAGTAGCATTAGGCATACAGGTATACTGTGCTTGTTCATCAACCAATTTTGAAGCATCGTTAGACCCAATTTTTTGAATGAGTTCTAACGCATTTGGTCCAGTAACTAAAAACTCGCCCATATGCGAAACATCGAAAACCCCTAGATTATTACGTACGTTTTCGTGTTCAATGGTAACGCCTTCGTATGAAACTGGCATATTGTAACCTGCAAAAGGAACCATTTTAGCCCCTAATTGCTCATGTATGTGTGAAAGTGCAGTGTTTTTCATTGTAAAAAGTTCTTTTCGCAAATGTATTACAATCTACAAAGGTAACGAAGAGTTTAGTTGTATGTTTTCAACATTTTAGTCTTTAAATCGATTCGGAATCTCTTGCTGTTATTGACACAATGAGTACCTTTACTAAAAAGAAAAACTTCAAAATAAATAAATTCCGTGAAAATATTTTCAGCCAAACAACTAAGCGAAGCCGATAAAGTAACTACCGAAAAACACGATATTTCTTCATTAGATTTAATGGAACACGCCGGAACACAAGTGTTCAACTGGTTGCACCAACGTTTACAAGGCGCTACCGTTCCTATCCATATTTTTTGTGGCATTGGAAACAACGGTGGTGATGGTCTTGTAGTTGGTAGATTACTTATTGAAAAAGGCTACAACGTACATATATATATCGCCAATTTTACCGATAAACGCTCTAAATGCTTTTTAATAAATTATGATCGCATTAAAGAAACAACTAAAAAATGGCCGTTGTTAATGACTTCGGAAAAAGATTTTCCTGAAATAAACGACCAAGATATCATTATTGATGCTTTGTTTGGTATTGGACTTAACCGTCCGCCACAAGGTTGGTTAAAACCACTAATACAACACATAAATGCAAGTAAAGCGTTTACTTTGGCTATCGATATTCCAAGCGGACTCTACGCCAACCAGGCTCTGGAAGATGAAGAATCTGTAATAAAAGCAAATCATACATTAACTTTTCAAGCACCTAAGCTATCTTTCTTTTTGCCCGAAACAGGAAAGTTTGTACCTTTTTTCGATATTATTGATATTGGTCTAGATCCAGAACATCTGCATAAAATTGAACCGTTGGCCCAATTAATAGGAAAACAACAAGCGCAACAGTTTTACAAGCCCCGACAGGCTTTTGACCATAAAGGTACTTACGGTCATTCTTTAATCGTCGCTGGAAGCTATGGGAAAATAGGAGCCGCTGTATTGAGTGCAAAAGCTGCTTTTAGAACTGGAGCTGGATTAGTTACGGTTTTTGTACCAGAATGTGGTTACGATATTGTACAGACTGCTTTGCCCGAAGCGATGACGCTTAGCGATAAAGAAGACGATTTAATAACTGATATTTCCTATGAAATAGAACCATCTGCCATCGGCATTGGAATGGGCATTGGGACACAGCCTGAAACAGTTTCCGCTTTGGAAACACTATTTAAAAACGCCAAATCTCCAATGGTGATTGACGCCGATGCGTTAAATTGTATTTCAGAAAATAAAAACTTGCTTAAAGTACTTCCGAAGCATGCTATTTTAACCCCACACCCAGGAGAATTGGAACGCTTAATAGGGGAGTGGACCGACGATTACGATAAACTGAAAAAAGCTAAGACCTTTTCAAAAAAACATGAAATAGTGTTATTGATCAAAGGTGCACACACTGCCGTAATTTATGATAACAACCTATATATAAACACCACAGGGAATCCTGGAATGGCAACTGCTGGTAGCGGTGATGCTTTAAGTGGCGTACTTACAGGTTTGTTATCGCAAGGCTACGATCCATTATTAGCAACGGTTTTTGGAGTTTATGTACACGGAACTGCTGGTGCAATAGCTTCGCAGACTATGGGTTACGAAGCTGTAATGGCTACAGATATCATAGAAAATTTAGGCAATGCTTATATGAGTTTATTTGAGCAGCCGGAATCAGAAAGAAAAAGTTAAAAAAAAGCTGCCAAAACTGGCAGCTTTTTTTAATATGAAAGTTTAGTCCCTTTTTATCTCGCTATGATAAACTTTTTGGTAGAAACAGAATTATTATCAGTGAATTTAATAAAATAGGTTCCATTTTGTAGTGCTGAAACTTTCAATTGTTCATTTATAGCTATATTATCCTTAGATGCAACTAGCTTTCCAAGTACATCATATACTTTTAAAGAAGTACTCTCTGCATTTTTAATATTTAAAATGTCATTAGCAGGATTAGGATAAATACTTACCTTACTAAGGTTGTTTTCATCATTAACCCCTAGTACACCATTAGATTGAAAGTTAATAATAACTTCATCTTCAAAATCTCCAGTTGTGCTGTATACAGTATTCCCATCTGAGTCAATTAAGTCAACTATTGTCCCTCCATCATTACCAGAATCTAAAAGTAAAAAAGAGTAACAGTCTTCTAATGGTAAATCAAACCTTAGGTTTACAGTAGTGTTATTTTGGTAAGGACCACCAGCATAGATAACGGTACCGTCTGGCTCTCTAATCCGCCATTTACATTGTGGTCCGTTATTATCAGTTGTTAGTTCCATAAATACAGTTCCTGTACTATTGGGAGCATCTTCAAAATTCACCTCACTCTCATTGTTTGAGTTGTCTTCATCTGAAGGAAGTGAAATGGCAAGGGTGTTGTTGTCTTGAATATCAAATGTAATTTCTGGTAACTCGATTGTTTCGCTGTATAAGGATTCAAGGTTTCCTGTCCAAGTATATGTATTTACATCACCATTTAAAACATATTCAATATCTAATGAAGTAACAGTTTCTTGTCCATTATTCATTATTTCAATAACAGGTGTAATACTACTGCTTCCAGTACAGGGTACTGTTATATCATCAATACTTTCAAGTACTACATCATTATTATTATCAATACCTGTGTAGGTGGGTAATGCTCCACTACCGCTTATTATTTCCTGTTGTGTTTCAGAAATGAAAGCAACAACTTCCATATCTAAAATTTCAGTAGGAATGTCATTATAATCTGCTGGAATAGTATAGGTAAATGTTTCATCTATAAAAGATCCTTCAGTGGTAGTGTTTATCTCGACACCCCATTGCCCAGTTATCATATGTACAAGCCTGTGCATATGTACATACTCATCTCCCTGACCTCCACCAGTTTGTGGCCCCAAAGTATTGTTTTGCAACAAGGCAACATTCAATAAATTAGAGGTTTCTGGACTATCGCCTGTGTAATATGCTTCAACGTGAACTGTTATTTCATTATTTTGAACATTAATGGAAGTTTCAACACCAACGTTTACATAAGACGGCTCTCCCAACGTCGTATTGCTGGTAGTGTTCCAAGTACCTCTTCCCTGTGCTGTTGCACCTGCAGGGGACCCGTTCATTTCGAATCCAGGGAAATTATGACGGTTTACCGTACCAGAAGGGTAGCCAGCCAATTGTGATTGATTTGCAATAGCATCACCAAAAGGTGTTCTAAAGTCTGGTTGACCTGCTGAAGGAATAGCAAAACCACCAGTATGGATATTGATTAAAAAAACATCGCCTGGATTATTGTCTTGTAGCGTTTGGGCTATTTGATGACCCTGAGGACAAAAAACACATTTGATACCTGTGAACTCTTCTAAAATTACGTTTTTGTTTTCTGGAGACGTACCAACAATAGTTTGCCCGCACATACTCAAAACTGAAAAAACGCATACTAATAAAGCAAGTAGATTTTTAAGCATAGTTGTATAATATTTAGTTATTAATATTTTAAGTTAATATTAACAAATATATAGTAAATTTAATTGTTAAAGAAATAAAACTGTACAATTATCACACTGATAAACAACGGTTTAACCTATAGAAATAGTATGGTATTAGCTTTTAAAAGCACTTGATTTTTAAGTGTTTATAATTTTACATATGTTTTTTTAATAAAAATGAAGTAACTATAATTTTTCTAATAAAAATTTAAATATTCTTTAACTGAGTGTTTCTATATAATGCAGCATAATAAAAATTAATTTACTTCCTTTTATTAAAGTAACCACTAAAATACTTCAGTAAATTACTATTTTTGCAGAAAATAACCCACTCATTTATGCAAGAAACACATTATATAAGCAGTGAATTGTTAGACTTATCAACTATTCAAGATATAATAACTACTAATAAACAGCTTGATCTTTCAGACGAGGCGTTATTGAACATAAAAAAATCTAAAGAATACCTTACTTCTAAAATAGAGAACAACGACAAACCTATTTATGGTATCAATACCGGTTTTGGCTCCTTGTGTAATGTGGAAATTTCTAATGAAAACCTTTCCAAGCTACAAGAGAATCTAGTGATGTCTCACGCTTGTGGTACGGGTGATTATGTGCCAAAACCTATTATAAAATTGATGCTGTTGTTAAAAATACAATCGTTAAGCTACGGGTATAGCGGTGTGCAATTACAAACTGTCGAGCGACTTATTCTTTTTTATAATGAAAATATTCTACCGGTAATTTATACTCAAGGAAGCCTTGGTGCGTCAGGTGATTTGGCACCATTAGCTCATTTGGCTTTACCACTTTTGGGCAAAGGAGAGGTATATTATAAAGATGAACGTGTTCCTTCAGAAGAAATATTAAAAAAATTAGATCTTAAACCTATAGTCCTTGAAGCAAAAGAAGGGTTAGCATTATTAAACGGAACTCAGTTTATGAGCGCCTATGGTGTTCATCTTTTATTAAAAAGCTATAAACTTTCGTATTTGGCCGATATGATTGGATCACTTTCAGTTGATGCGTTTGATTGCAATATGAGCCCTTTTGATCCTTTAGTGCATTTGGTAAGACCTCATACCGGTCAAATAAAAACAGCAGAACGGGTACGGGAGTTTTTGGAAGAAAGCGAATTAGGGAAGAGCGAGAAGAAGAACGTGCAGGATCCGTATTCCTTTCGATGTATTCCACAAGTTCACGGAGCTACAAAAGACACCCTAAAATTTGTACACAAAACCTTTAAAACTGAAATAAACTCGGTAACAGATAATCCTAATATTTTTATAAATGATGATAAAATAATTTCTGGCGGAAACTTTCACGGACAACCATTAGCATTGGCATTAGATTACCTGAGTATCGCATTTGCTGAACTAGGGAATATTAGTGAGCGCCGTACATACCAATTGGTTTCTGGTTTACGCGGACTTCCAGATTTTTTAGTAAACAATCCAGGATTAAACAGTGGTTTTATGATTCCGCAATACACGGCCGCAAGTATTGTGAGCCAAAACAAGCAATTGGCAACTCCAGCATCAGTAGATTCTATTGTTTCTTCTAACGGACAAGAAGATCATGTGAGTATGGGAGCGAATGCCGCCACAAAAGCATTACGCGTAATCGATAATATTGAAACGGTTCTTGCTATTGAGCTACTTAATGCTTCGCAAGCTATTGAATTTAGAAGACCGAAAAAAACCTCACCGTTATTAGAATCTTTATTAGAATCATTCAGAAAAACGGCTCCATTTGTTGAAGAGGATAGAGTGTTGGCAAATGATATTCATGCTTCTGTAGCCTTTTTACAAAGTTTTACTATTGATAAAGACTTATTATTTAGCTAATTTATACTGTTGATTTTTCAACAATTGAATTTATCCAACCAGTAGCTTCTTTCATAGTTTTAAAATGTTGGAATGGTTTTTTTAAGAAAATTTTCTCAACCTCGGTAGTAGAGGCTTTAATATCTTCTGGTGATACAACCGCAAAAGCCACCAAATTTTCAATTTTTGAGGTTTCAAAATAAACTCTTGGATCTACTGAATATGAATTTACCCTTTTTGTTATATACCCGAAGTTTTTATTGACATAATATTTTGTTGCAACATTCAATAAAATATCATTGTATTCTGGTTTTACAGTAATACCTTCATTCATTTCAAAAATTATATAATTTTCGTGAATTTCTGCTATCCCAAAATGATATGTCAGTTTTGTTATCATAAAAAAGAAGTTAAATAAAGATACAAAAAAAATACCGTGCCTACCCTAACTCAATAAACACGGTATCTAAATTCTAATTAAATTAAGATTCTGTTGTTTTCTTTTGCTTTTTAATCTTAATGGTTAATTCTTCTTTTTTATCATCAAAATCCATCGTGATGCGATCTCCTTCTTTAAGGTTTGAATTAATAATTTCTTCGGCTAAAGCATCTTCAATATACTTTTGTATAGCCCTTTTAAGGGGTCTAGCACCATATTCTTTATCAAATCCTTTGTCAGCTATATAATCCTTTGCTTTTTTCGTTAGTGTTAAATTATAGCCTATATCTGTAATACGGACAAAAAGTTTCTCTAATTCAATATCAATAATTTTATGGATATCTTCTTTATCTAGAGCATTAAACACCATAACATCGTCAACACGGTTCAAAAATTCTGGAGCAAAAGCCTTTTTTAAAGCATTTTGTATAATACTCTTTGCATTTGCATCTGCTTGATTTTCTCTTGCTGCAGTACCAAAACCGACACCTTGTCCAAAGTCTTTCAACTTACGAGCTCCAATATTAGAGGTCATAATTATTATCGTATTTCTGAAATCGATCTTACGTCCTAAACTGTCTGTTAAATAGCCGTCATCTAATACTTGAAGCAACATATTGAATACATCTGGGTGGGCTTTTTCAATTTCATCTAACAATACAACAGCGTAAGGTTTGCGGCGTATTTTTTCAGTTAACTGACCTCCTTCTTCATATCCAACATAACCTGGAGGTGCTCCAATAAGACGAGATACGGAGAATTTTTCCATATACTCGCTCATATCGATACGAACCAATGCATTTTCTGAATCAAACAACTCATTTGCTAACACCTTGGCTAATTGGGTTTTACCAACACCTGTTTGTCCTAAGAAAATAAACGAGCCAATAGGTTTGTTTGGATCTTTTAAACCAGCACGGTTACGTTGAATAGCCTTAACTACTTTACCAACAGCTTCATCCTGACCAATTACCTTTCCTTTAATTCGGTCGGGTAGGGCAGCTAATTTATTGCTTTCAGTTTGCGCAATACGACTTACAGGAATACCTGTCATCATAGAAACCACTTCAGCTACATTTTCTTCGTCTACAGTTTCCTTATGGAGTTTAGATTCATTTTCCCATATCTCTTGCTCGGTAGCTAAATCTTTCTCTAAAGTTTTTTCATCATCACGCAGCTTGGCCGCTTCTTCGTATTTCTGCTTTTTGACTACTGAATTTTTCAGCTCTCTAACTTCTTCAAGTTTTGCTTCAATTTTCAGTATTTTTTCTGGCACATTAATATTAGTTATGTGCACGCGAGAACCTGCTTCATCTAAAGCATCAATAGCCTTGTCTGGAAGAAAGCGTTCAGTCATATACCTATTAGTTAATTTTACACAAGCTTCTAAGGCTTCATCTGTATAATTTACATTATGGTGTAACTCATATTTATCTTTAATGTTTTTTAGAATCTCTAAAGTTTCATCAATACTCGTAGGTTCAACTATTACTTTCTGAAAACGTCGCTCTAAAGCACCGTCTTTTTCAATATGTTGACGATATTCATCTAAGGTAGTAGCACCAATACATTGAATTTCTCCACGTGCTAACGCCGGTTTAAACATGTTTGAAGCATCTAATGATCCAGTAGCACCACCAGCACCTACAATAGTGTGAATTTCATCAATAAAAAGTATAATATCGTCGTTCTTTTCAAGCTCGTTCATAACGGCTTTCATACGTTCTTCAAACTGACCGCGGTATTTTGTACCGGCCACCAAGCTTGCTAAATCTAAAGTAACAACCCGTTTATCATATAAAATTCGAGAAACTTTACGTTGAATAATACGTAATGCTAAGCCTTCAGCTATGGCACTTTTACCAACGCCAGGTTCTCCAATTAACAGAGGATTGTTCTTTTTTCTTCTACTTAATATTTGTGATACCCGTTGTATTTCGTTTTCACGACCTACAACTGGGTCTAATTTATCATCTTCGGCCATCGCCGTTAAATCTCTACCAAAATTATCTAAAACTGGAGTTTTAGACTTTTTATTCCCTTTGGTACCGCCACCTGTGAAAAGGTTTTCTTTGCCACCACCAGCTGCAGAAGCATCATCGTCACTAGGAAATGATTCTGCACTTGGGCTGTCTATAAAATCTTCATCGTTTGCCATCATTAATTTAAATTGATCTTTAACGCCGTCATAATCTACCTTCATCTTAATTAACAACTTGGTAGTTGGATCGTTCTCATTGCGTAAAATACACAACAATAAATGAGCGGTATTAATTGAGGAACTCTGAAAAAGTTTCGCTTCTAAAAAAGTCGTCTTTAAAGCTCGCTCTGCTTGACGGGTTAAATGTAAGTTCTTTTTATCGTTTGTATTGCTTTCGGTATTTGGGTTTGCTGGGCTTAATATCTCAACCTTTCTTCTTAGGTGGTTTAAATCTATATCCAGTGCACTTAAAATAGAAACAGCCTTACCATTGCCATCACGTAATAAACCTAACATTAAATGTTCTGTGCCTATAAAATCATGACCCAATCGTAATGCTTCTTCTTTACTGTAAGCAATTACATCTTTTACTCTCGGTGAAAAATTATCATCCATATATCTAAATTCCTTATACTTCTAAAAATACTAAATTACCCTTAGTACGACAAATATTATACCTTATTTAAGAGTGTAGTAGTAAAAGGACAAAAAAACTTACTAATATCAAAGGTTAGGTTGGTATAGTTATTAACTATTTTTACTGTGAAATATGTTAATAAAATAGTGAATAATAGCTTTCAAAATCCTTCTAAAAAGCTTGGAAATAGTGTATATTGCTCGTTAAGATTAAAAGTAAAATTAAACTATATATTTTATGGCGGAAGGTGAAAAGTTAATTCCCATAAACATTGAAGATGAGATGAAATCGGCCTACATTGACTATTCAATGTCGGTCATTGTGTCACGTGCATTACCTGATGTTCGTGATGGGATGAAGCCTGTACACAGAAGGGTTTTATTTGGTATGCACGAATTAGGAGTTCGAGCTACTGGATCTCATAAAAAATCAGCAAGAATAGTTGGTGAAGTTCTTGGTAAGTATCACCCACACGGTGATACATCAGTTTACGATGCTATGGTACGTATGGCTCAAGAGTGGAGTTTGCGCTATATGCTAGTAGATGGACAAGGTAACTTTGGTTCTATTGATGGTGATAGCCCGGCAGCAATGCGTTATACAGAAGCACGTATGCGGAAGATTTCCGAAGATATGCTAGCCGATATTGACAAAGAGACTGTAGACCATCAATTAAACTTTGATGATACGTTAGAAGAACCAACCGTTTTACCTACGCGTGTTCCTGGGTTATTGATTAACGGTGCTTCGGGTATTGCAGTAGGGATGGCAACCAATATGCCTCCCCATAACTTAACTGAAGTTGTTGACGGAACCATCGCTTATATCGAAGATAATGATATCGATATCGATGGGCTTATGCAACACGTAAAAGCTCCTGATTTTCCTACAGGCGGAATTATTTACGGATATGAAGGTGTTAAGGAAGCATTTCACACAGGCCGTGGGCGAGTGGTTATGCGTGGAAAAGCTGGTTTTGAAGAAGTAAATGGTCGTGAATGTATCGTTGTTACTGAAATACCGTATCAGGTTAACAAGGCACATATGATTAAGAAAACTGCCGATCTTGTTAACGAAAAGAAAATTGAAGGTATTTCAAACATTCGGGATGAGTCTGACCGAAACGGAATGCGTATCGTATATATACTAAAGCGTGACGCCATTCCTAATATAGTATTAAATATGCTATATAAATATACAGCACTTCAGTCTAGTTTTAGTGTAAACAATATTGCACTGGTTAAAGGTCGACCAGAATTATTAAACTTAAAACAGTTAATTCAATATTTTGTAGAACACCGTCATGAAGTGGTGGTTCGCCGTACAGAATATTTACTTCGCAAAGCCGAAGAACGAGCACATATACTCGAAGGTCTAATCATTGCTTCAGATAATATAGATGAAGTAATTGCATTAATCAGGTCTTCTTCAAATACGGAAGAAGCCCGTCAAAAATTAATTGACAGGTTTGAGTTAACCGAAATTCAAGCCAAGGCCATTGTTGAAATGCGCTTACGTCAGTTAACAGGACTGGAGCAAGATAAGCTTCGTTCTGAATACGATGAATTAATGAAAACCATTGAAGGCTATAGAGAAATTCTTGGAAATGAAGACCGCCGAATGGAAATCATTAAGGAAGAACTTGAAGAAATTCGTGAAAAATACGGTGATGAGCGTCGTTCAGTAATTGAATATGCTGGTGGTGATGTAAGTATTACCGACTTAATTCCTGATGAGCAAGTTGTTATTACAGTTTCTCATGCAGGTTACATTAAGCGAACTTCTTTAACTGAATATAAGCGTCAAAACAGAGGAGGAGTAGGCTCTAAAGCCTCTAACACTCGTAACGAAGACTTCTTAGAAGATCTTTTTGTTGGTACCAACCACCAATATATGTTGTTCTTTACTCAAAAAGGTAAATGTTATTGGATGCGTGTTTTTGAAATTCCAGAAGGAAGTAGACAATCTAAAGGACGCGCCATTCAAAACTTGATTAATATTGAGCCAGACGATAAACTGAAAGCTTTTATTTGTACAGAAGATCTCAAGGATGAAGAGTACATTAATAGTCGCTATGTCATAATGGCAACAAAAAAAGGACAGGTTAAGAAAACTTCTCTAGAACAATATTCAAGACCACGATCTAACGGTATTAACGCTATTACCATCAAAGAAGGTGACGAATTGATAGAAGCAAAATTAACCAGAGGTGATAGCCATGTGATGTTAGCGGTTAAGTCTGGTAAAGCCATTCGTTTTGAGGAAGAGAAAACTAGACCGATGGGCCGTAATGCTTCAGGTGTACGTGGTATCCGTTTAGGCAGCGATGATGATGAAGTAGTAGGAATGGTAGCCATAAACGATGACGAATCTAATATTCTTGTAGTTTCTGAAAAAGGGTATGGTAAACGCTCTAATCTAGATGACTATAGAATAACCAATAGAGGTGGAAAAGGCGTTAAAACCATTAATATTACCGAAAAAACAGGTAAATTAGTGGCAATCAAGAATGTAACGGATAGTGATGGACTAATGATTATTAATAAATCTGGTATTGCTATACGTATGGCAATTGAAAATTTACGAGTAATGGGTCGCGCCACTCAAGGTGTTCGTTTAATAAAAATGCGTGAGGATGATGCTATTGCTGCAGTGGCAAAAGTTAAAAATGAAGATGACGATATGGACAACGAGGATATAGTTTCAGAAGATTCAGCAGAAACTGAAAATGACTCTGGCACCACTCTTGATACTAATGATGAACAAACCGAAAACAACGAATAAAAATTAAAAACAATGAAAAAGCAAATTTTAGTAGCAGGTGCATTAACCATATCTGTTATAGCATTTGGACAAAAAAGAGAAATAAGAAAAGCTGAGCGGGCTTTTGAAGACAAAAATTATACTGAAGCAATTGCAGAATTAAAACAAGCCGAAGCTTCTTTAGCTAATGCTGATGAAGAAGAAAAGGCGCAGTATTATTTGGTAAAATCTGAAGTTTATACAGCAAGTGCTGGTGACGATATAGCCAAAATGAAAACAGCTTCAGAAGCTTATCAAAAAGCAGTTGAGTTAGGCGCTAGGACCGAAGAAGAAGGAAGAATGAGTGCTCTGCAGCAGAATCTTCGTGCAGCTTTAGTTAACAGTGCTATAAAGGATCAAAATTCACAAAATTTTGAGATGGCCTCAGACAAGTTGTACAACAGTTATATGGTAAGCAAGAAAGATACGTCAGATCTTTACTATGCTGCAAGTAATGCTGTTAATGCAAAAAAGTTTGATAAAGCATTGAAATATTACCAAAACTTACTAGATATGGGGTACGATGGTGCTTCAAAAGAGTATGTTGCTACTAATAAAGAAACTGGAGAAGAGAAAACCTTTTCTTCAAAGTCTGAACGTGACCTTATGATTAAGGCAGGTGACTTTATTAAACCAGTTGAAAGAATGACGCAATCTAAAAAAGGTGAAGTTCTTCGTAATATGACCTTAATTTACATTGATAAAGGAGAAGATGAAAAAGCTTCCAAGCTAATGTCAAATGCAAGAAAAGAAAATCCAGATGATACTTCTTTAATGCGTGCTGAAGCTAATATGGCCTACAAGATGGGCGACAAACAACTTTATAGTGAATTAATGCAAAATATTGCTGAATCAGATCCTGATAATCCAGAGGTTTTTTACAATTTAGCAGTTAGTAATGCTGAGATAGGAGAAACTGAAAAAGCTATAGAGTATTATAATAGAGCTATTGAGTTAAAGCCTGACTACGCATCTGCGTTGATAAACCTTGCTGTTTTAAAACTTTCAGAAGAAGAAAGCATTGTAAGTGAAATGAACAACTTAGGAACTTCAAGGGCTGATAATGCTAAATATGAAAAGTTAAAAGAGAAAAGACAGCAAATGTATGCAGACGTAGTCCCTACTTTGGAAAAAGCCAAAGAATTACGTCCAAATGATCCTGAAATTATCAGAACCCTTATGAATATCTATAGTCAACTTGGTGAAGATGCTAAGTTTAAAGAATTGAAAAGTAGGTTAGCTGAGTTGGAAGGCAATTAAAATTTACTGAAACACCAGGTTTCAAGATAAAAAAAGGCACTTTTTTAAAAGTGCCTTTTTTTTTATACAATACGTTTTATAACTCTTAGCTTGTGTGTATGACCACGAACTTCATAATTAAAAATTCCTGTGTGGTCTAATCGATCTATCCTCACTTTTCCGTGCGCGTGAATAATATGATTATCTTCCATAATAATCCCCACGTGAGTTATTAATCCTTCTGCATTATCAAAAAAGGCTAAATCTCCAGGTTCACTTTCTTCTATAAAACTTAAAGCTTCCCCTTGCGTAGCTTGTTGACTGGCATCGCGTAATAACTTGTGGCCATTTAATTTGTATACCATTTGAGTAAAACCACTACAGTCAATACCAAACGGTGTTTTTCCACCCCACATATAAGGACTGTTTAAATAAGTTAACGCAGTATTGGTTAAATTTTCTTTCGGAAGTTTTTCTGAAATAGATTTTCCTTCAAAAGCATGTTTCAGAAAATTACAATTGTTAACCTGACAGCCAATAAAAATGGATAGTAATTGATTTTCTTCAGTAGTGACTATATCAACCAAATCAGTTGCATAAACAGGCTTGTTTTTTCTTAAAGTATTATATTCTTCTTCAGAAATTAAAAGAAACTGTTTATTATCTATCCAACCTTCATAACCGTCAAAATGCAATCGGATCCGGCTCCATTTTTTGCGTTGCTCTAAAACTTTAAAAAGCTCACCATATAATACTTGCGAAACAAGTTCGCTAGCATCTGATGCTTCAATTCGCAACGGAACAACACTTAAGTTACATAAGCCGTATTTCATACTCTTTATAAAATCGAAAGCTCGTTGTGGATATTTATTTTCTTTCGATTACCATAGCAGATGCTCCGCCGCCACCATTACAAATAGCTGCAGCACCTAATTTAGCATCGTTCTGTTTTAATACATTTAATAAAGTAATTAATATTCGAACACCGCTACAACCTAGTGGGTGACCTAAAGAAACGGCACCACCATTCACATTTACATTTGAAGAGTCAAGCCCTAATATTTTCATATTGGCCAATCCTACAACGGCAAAAGCTTCGTTAAATTCAAAATAATCAACGTCATCTTTAGAAACACCCGCTTTATCTAGTGCTTTTGGCAATGCTTTAGAAGGAGCAGTTGTAAACCATTTTGGTTCTTGAGCCGCATCTGCATAACTTTTAATAGTAGCAAGAGGAGTAAAGCCCATCTCTTTAGCTTTATCGGCGCTCATTAGTACCATTGCACCAGCACCATCGTTTATGGTAGAAGCATTAGCTGCCGTTACAGTACCATCTTTACTAAAAGCTGCCCGTAATGATTTGATCTTATCCATCTTTACGTTTTTAAACTCTTCGTCTTGATTTACCATTATTGGTTCTCCACGACGTTGTGGAACTTCAACTGGTACTACTTCGTCATCAAACTTTCCTTCTTCCCATGCTTTAGCAGAACGATTATACGATTCAATAGCAAAATTATCTTGATCTTCTCTAGAAAAATTATGCTCCTTTGCGCATAAGTCTGCACAAACACCCATCGCATTTTGATCATACGCATCAACTAATCCATCTTTTTGCATACCATCAATAAGCGTTGCGGGACCAAATTTTTTCCCATTTCGCATATGTACGTAATGAGGGATATTGCTCATACTTTCCATACCACCAGCAACGATAATATCTGCATCACCAAGAGCGATAGCCTGAGCAGCTTGCATAACAGCTTTCATTCCAGAGGCACATACTTTATTTACAGTTGTACAAGGCACCGTATCTGGAATACCCGCGCTTAAAGCAGCTTGCCGAGCAGGTGCTTGCCCTACACCAGCTTGCACTACATTACCCATAAAAACTTCTTGAACGTTTGAAGGATCTAGCTTAATTTTATTTAATGCTCCTTTAATAGCAGTAGCGCCCAATTGGGTTGCCGTTATTGAAGAAAGACTTCCCATAAAACTTCCTATTGGGGTTCTGGCCGCAGCTACAATTACAACTTCTTTACTCATTATATAACACTTTTTTTATTAAATTTATAAGTACCGCTATTTTTCCTATACAGCAGTAAAGGACTGCGAATTTACGGATTTTATCCTGAAATATCAATCTTTAAGCTACTCGCTTTTGGGATTAGTCAACGGTTATTTATACCTTTACGTATCGAAAAAATTCTATGAATAATATTTTTGCTCTATTTTCAAAAAACCAATCCCTTATTTACAAGGGATTTCTATTTATACTTTCTATAGTCTTGGTGATCTATTTATTACCAAAAGGAGGACAGTTTAAATATAACTTCCAAAAAGGAAAGCCTTGGCAATATGAAAACCTATACGCCCCGTTTAGTTTTACTATAAAAAAAGATGCAAAAACCCTTCAGAAGGAAGGGGAAACAATTAAAGAGAATGCAACACCTTATTTTGATTATGACGCTGAAATAGTAGAGAGGAGTAGAGAGGAATTTATTCAACTATTTAATGACGCTTTTGTTGACAGCCTTTATACTACATCAAAAAATGTAGCTAAAGAGGAAGGCCTTGCTGTTTTTAAAGAAATTTATACCAACGGAATAATTGACGATGTATACCCATATGAAAAAGATAAACTCATCTACTTAAAACGGGGAAACGAAGTAGAGCAGTTGGCATATTCACAGCTTAACAGAAAGGAAGTTATAAAAAGTAAATTAGCAAAGTTAGTTTCTGAAACATCTACAGAAGATGTAAAAGCGTTATTGCAAAAACTTTTAGAACGTGCTGTTATTCCTAATGTTTCTTTAGATACAAAATTAACTGAAGCTTCGATTGCATCTGAGCTAAACGCAATAAACCCGAATAAGGGCGTTGTGGAAAAAGGAGGAAGGATTATAGCAAAAGGGGAAGTGGTTGAAGGGGATACCTACCAAATATTAAATTCTTTAAAAGCAGAATATCAATCACAAGTTTGGAGTAAATCAAATCATTCATGGTTAATAGTAGGGTATATAATTATTGTCTCCCTAGTGTTTTCTATGCTGTTCTTATTTCTGAAAAAATACCGGTTTGATATTTTTAATGACAATACTAAAGTTACTTTTATATTTTTCAATGTCATATTGATGGTGTTCTTAACAACCATTGTTGTAAAACTAGATGCAAAATATGTCTATGTAGTACCCCTCTGTATTTTACCGTTGATATTAAAAGCCTTTTTCGACCCTAGATTAGGACTTTTTGTTCATACCTTAACACTGATGCTCTTAGGGTTCGTCGTGCCCAATAGTTTTGAGTATTTATTCCTTCAGTTAATCGCCGGTATTGTTACTATTTTAACGGTATCTGAACTATATCGTCGCGCCAATCTTTTTATCTCAGTGGGACAGATAACCTTAGTCTATATTATTGGTTATTTTGCTTTTTTTATTCTTCAGGAAGGAAATGTGCAGCTCATAATCTGGGAAAATTTCGGATATTTTATACTCTGCGGCTTAGCGACCTTGTTTGCACATCCATTAATATATTTATATGAAAAAATATTCGGCTTGGTTTCCGATGTTTCCTTGTTAGAACTTAGTGATACCAATACTAAGCTACTAAAAGAACTCTCTAATAAAGCTCCAGGAACCTTTCACCATTCGCTTAACGTAGCCAATTTAGCCGAAGCAGCAGCTAACGAAATCGGTGCCAATGCAATGTTGGTTAGGGTAGGAGCTTTATATCACGATATTGGTAAAATGAAAAACCCAACTTATTTTACCGAAAATCAAGTGAACTCAGTCAATGCGCATCAGGATTTAGACCCAAAAGAGAGTGCTAATATTATTATAGATCATGTTATCAACGGTATTGAAATTGCCCGTAAAAACAACTTGCCCGATCGTGTAATCGATTTTATACGAACCCACCACGGTACAAGTTTGGTATATTATTTCTATATGAAAGAAAAAGAACAGAACGAAGATGCTGATGAAGAGGACTACCGATATCCAGGTCCTATTCCGTTTTCTAAAGAAACTGCAATCTTAATGATGTCTGACAGTGTAGAAGCAGCCAGTAAAAGCTTAAAAGAACCTACATCATCAAAAATAGATACTTTTGTTGAAAAGATAGTTGATGGGCAAATGGCGCAAGGTCAGTTTCTAAATGCCAACATTACATTTAAAGAAATAGAGACCATAAAAAAGGTCTTAAAGAAAAAGCTGAATAATATATACCATCTAAGAGTGGAGTATCCGGAGTAATTTTTGCCTTCCTTCAATTTACTTAACTTATATAAAACAAAAAATCCTCACTAAAAGTGAGGATTCCTTGTGAGCCCGATAGGATTCGAACCTATGACCGCCTCCTTAGAAGGGAGGTGCTCTATCCAGCTGAGCTACG